>Ga0114995_10000875_pt1 | contig 21127 bp, 32 predicted proteins | sample ArcticOcean_MG_C_11_FD_87038 | JGI IMG/M metagenome (GOLD analysis project Ga0114995, IMG submission 87038) | Marine microbial communities from western Arctic Ocean - ArcticOcean_MG_CB2_154 | ecosystem: Environmental > Aquatic > Marine > Oceanic | place: Arctic Ocean: Canada Basin | collected... | reverse complement strand
CGTTTACAATTCGATTTTCTTATAAATATAGTTAGAAAGAAAAGACGTTTTTCAAAATGGGCTAAGCCTCAAGTTGAGAGTGATATCGAAGTGGTAAAACAGTATTATGGCTATAGTAATGAAAAGGCACGCCAAGCACTTACACTTCTATCACCCGAACAAATTAATGGGTTAAAAAAGAAGGTGTATAAAGGTGGAACAAAATAATTTAGTAGAATGGACTCCAGCCAGTATGTTGGAAGTTACATTAAGTGAACCAGATGATTTTTTAAAAGTGCGAGAAACATTGACACGAATCGGTGTCGCATCTCGAAAAGATAAAAAACTATTTCAATCATGTCATATCTTGCATAAACAAGGTAGATATTTTATTGTGCATTTCAAAGAGCTCTTTTTGCTCGATGGGAAAAAGGCCAATTTAGAAGAATCTGATTTAGCTCGCAGAAATACTATTGCTACGCTAATGGGTGATTGGGGTTTAATAGAGATTCAGGGTAATGCTTCCGAACCTCAAGCTCCATTAAGACAGATAAAGATTATACCATTCAAGGAAAAACAAGAATGGGAGCTTTGTCCAAAGTATAACATAGGAAACAATAAGTAGGGAGACATCATGTCTGCAGAAAATATGGAATTAATTGATGCTGCAATCAAACACGCTGAAGGCGCAAAAGCAGTAGCAATCGCAAACATTAATGTTTATAGGAGAAATCCTGCAGGTATTGGAGAACACTCAGATATTGTAGAAGCTATTCAAAGCGAGCTTGATAAAATCGCAGCAGCTGACGATCGAATCGATGCAGCTACTAAATATTTTTGTCTAACGGGATGGCATCCAGACAAATAATTTATTATATATAGTACTGAGCTGCTGGATAATCCGGAGCTCAAAACCTTAATCTTGCTAATGTTTATAGGAGATATAAAACATGACTGGTAATTTTGCATACCCGCGAAACGCGTTCTTAGGTTTCGACCACATCTTTGATCAATTGGAATCAATCCATCTTGGCTCAAAGGATACTTATCCCCCACATAATGTTGTTAAAAACACCGATATGCAATATGAAGTAGAACTCGCAGTAGCGGGCTTTAACGAAGATCATATTGATATCGAGGTGAAAGATCACGTGCTGAAGATTACGGGCAACCGTCCTCAAAGACGTGAACAAGAAATGTACATTCATAAAGGAATAAGTGCTCGAAAATTTAAGAGATCATTTCGACTATCAGAATACACGGAAGTCACCGGAGCCCAAATGAAGGATGGGATTCTAACTGTCACATTAGAAGTAATCCTACCTGAAGAAAAGCGTCCTCGTAAAATTAAAATTAATTCTAACGAGGTAAATAATCATGACAGCACTAGCTCTCAACTACTCAACGAAGGTGTACAGCTTAACGCTTAAGCCTATACTAACATTCTTATGGAGCATCTTAAGAAGCCTAGGATACTCAATTGCAGCCAGCAGACAAATGCAGGCTAACATTGAAGTTGCTAGATACTTACAAAGAACTGAGTATCCAAACGAAGCATACGAAACTGTATTGTGGAACATTAATAAGAAAACCGCAGACAGATTAAATAAGGAGTTCTATGGTGATTAAATCCATTTACTCCTGGCTAAAGAAGATGGGAATGTCTGCCGAAGAGAGATTTCTCTGTCAGGCAACAGACCTAGCGGACTTAGAAAATCGCATGTCTCAACTTAGACGTAAAGGATTTCCATACTAATGTGGCCTTATACTGAAGAAGAAGCTGAGTATTATAACTGACGATAAGAAGGGGCCTTTGAAAAAAGGTTCCTTTTTTTTCATTTAATGGTTTACTTTCCCTTCATTCTGTGGTATAATAGTCTTATATAATGAAAAAGGATGCTTATGTCGTTTTACACCTCCGTCTCCCGTTTTGGCAATCAGATACTTTATCGCGGCTTTAATGATAATGCAGTACGCATTGAAAAGAAAATTAAATTTGAACCAACTGTTTTTATAGGCACTGATAAACCTACTAAATGGAATTCACTAGATGGTACACCAGTTGCACCATATAAACCTGGCACTATGCGTGACACCAAAGAATTCTTTGAAAGATATGATGGTGTTGGTAACGCTACTGTTTATGGTAACCAAAACTATATTCATCAATATATAACTGAAAGGTTTCCCAATCAAATTAAATTTGAAAGGAACTGGATCGATGTATGTAACATCGATATTGAGGTAGCATCAGATGATGGATTTCCTGAACCAGATGCTGCAGCACACCCCGTTATTAGTATTGCCCTTAAATCTAATAAAAATCCTAATTATTTCGTATGGGGTCTGGATGACTACACTCCAGCAGATAATGTTAGATATAAAAAATGTAAAGATGAAACTCATCTCTTACGTTCTTTCTTAAATCATTGGATAGAACATACACCTGATGTGATAACCGGTTGGAATATTCGCTTCTTCGATATCCCATACATTGTTAATCGTATGAATAAAATACTTGACGTTGATGATGTAAGACAACTTTCACCTTGGAAAACAATCAATTCTAATGAACCTACTATACGTGGTCGTAAGCAAACTGCATATGATTTAGTTGGAATACAGCAACTTGATTATATGGAATTGTTTATGAAGTTTGGTTACTCTTATGGAAACCAAGAATCATATGCACTTAATCATATTGCTATGGTTGTTCTCGGTGAAAAGAAACTATCGTATGAAGAATATGGTAACTTGTTTACGCTATACAAAGAAAACCATCAATTGTTTATTGAATATAATATTCGCGATGTTGAGCTTATTGAACGCCTCGAAGAAAAGATGGGACTCATTACACTTGCTCTTACTGTTGCGTATAAGGGTGGTGTTAACTATCAAGACACATTTGGTACAACGTCAATATGGGATTCAATCATTTACCGTGAGTTGAATTCAAAGAACATTGCTATACCTGTAAACAAAGCTAAAACAAAATCTGATTATCCTGGTGGATATGTTAAAGAACCTCAAGTTGGTTTACATGATTGGGTTGTATCTTTCGATTTGAATTCTTTGTATCCGAACTTGATTGTTCAATATAACATGTCGCCTGAAACTATTATTGGAACCGAACAACTCGGTGGTGTTGAACATTATTTAAATGGTGCAAAAGTAGATTCTCCTAATTCAATTGCTGCTAATGGTGTAGCATTTAGTAAAGAAAAACAAGGTGTCTTACCTAAAATCATTATTGAATACTATAATGAACGTTCTGGAATTAAATGGCGTATGTTAAAAGCACAACAGGATTATCAAAACAATCCTAGCTTTGAACTTGAAAAAGAAATCAATCAACTTGAAAATCGTCAAATGGCGATTAAAATTCTATTGAACTCTCTTTATGGTGCATTAGGTAATAGATATTTTCGTTATTTCGATATGCGTATTGCTGAAGGTATTACGTTATCTGGCCAGCTTGCTATTCGCTGGGCTGAAAAAGCAATGAACGTTGAAATGAATAAGTTTGCTGAGACTAAGGATAAAGACTATGTTATTGCAATTGATACTGATTCGCTGTATGTTAATTTTAGCAAGTTAGTTGAAAAGTATGAACCTAAGAATATTGTAAAATTTCTTGATAAGATTTGCGCTGATCATTTCGAAGGTGCTATGATGAAATCATATAAGATCTTATCAGATAATCTAAACGCATATGATAATCGTATGGTCATGGCTCGTGAAGCAATTGCAGATCGTGGTATTTGGACAGCAAAGAAACGATATATCTTAAATGTACATAACAATGAAGGTGTACAATATGCTGAACCTAAACTTAAGATTATGGGTATTGAAGCTATTAAGTCTTCTACACCTATGATTGTTCGTGCTAGGTTTAAAGAAGCATTTAAGACTATTATTTCAGGTGATGAACAACTAACACAGAATTTCATCAAAGATTTTAAAACTGAATTCTTTAAACTGACTCCTGATCAAGTATCATTTCCTCGTAGTGCTAATAACATTCATGAATTTGTAGATAATAGTCCTAATGCTAAAAATGTATATAGAAAAAGTACACCAATTCATGTACGTGGTTCAATCATGTATAACAATGCACTTAAAAGTAAAAACCTATTAAAGAAATATCATAAAATCAATAACGGCGAAAAGATTAAGTTCTGCTATTTGCGTCTACCTAATCCTATTAAAGAAAACGTTATTGCTTTCCCTGATTATCTTCCAACTGAGTTAAATTTACACTCATATATAGATTATGAAAAACAGTTTCTAAAATGTTTTCTTGACCCAATTACTCCCATTCTTGAAGCTGTGGGTTGGAGTACTGAAGAACGTGTATCATTGGAGGATTTCTTTGGATAATATAAATTATGTATTCGACGTTGATGGGACTATGACTCCCAGTCGTGGTGAAATGGATTATGGCTTTGCAGTCTGGTTCCAAAAATGGATGCGTGGTAAGAATGTTTTCTTTGCCACAGGATCTGATTATCCTAAGACAGTTGAACAAATGCCTACTAAAATTCTCATGAATGCAACAGCAGTTCACTGTTGTTTAGGTAATAGCGTTTGGATTAAAGATGATGAAGTTCATAAAGATGAATGGATGCTTGAAGATGGTGCTCGTAAATTCTTAACATTAAGATTAGATGCAAGTAAGTTTAAACTTAGAACTGGTCAACACTTTGAAGATCGTCCTGGAATGTGTAACTTTTCTGTAGTAGGAAGAGGAGCATCAAAATTACAACGTAAAGAATATTACAATTATGATTTGAAAACTCAAGAAAGATATCATATTGCTAGTGAATTCAATAACGCATATAAAGCATCTGGTGTTATTGCTCAAGTTGCTGGTGAAACAGGTCTTGATATCATACCAGTTGGAAAAGATAAATCTCAAATAGCAGAATTTATGATTGGACCTGTTGTGTTCTTTGGAGATAAGATGGGAACTAATGGTAATGATAAACCATTAGCTGATGCAATTATAGACAGGCCTGATAGCAAATCTATTGCTGTTAATAATTGGCAAGAAACATGGGAATTTTTAAGGAGTGATTATGGGATCCTTTAATTACATATACAGAAAAAATTTAGCACAAGATTTAAAAATTAACGAAGATCTTCAAATTGAAGAAGTTATCTTAAATAATGATGCTAAATATTATAAGATTAAAAACTTATTTAAGTACCCTGAAGAAGCTCTTAAAAATTTAAAGAGATGGCCAGTAATTAAACCGCCGTCTTATGTCTACACACCAGGTGGAAGACAGAACTTTACTCCTATGGATTTGATTCCACTTGTAAAATCATATGCTGATATTGCTGGTACTATTAATGATAAAGAATATAAGCCACAAAGCTTTATTACTTCATCTAATGTAGTATCACCTAATCCTCATGTTTGGAAAGGATCTTGGCATCCTCACACAGATCATGACATGGTTTTTAATCTATGGTTATGCGATTGGACTGAAGGAACAGGTTTATATACATACAAAGGTTATAAAACTATAGGAGAATATAATTCTTCTAAAGAGTATGATGGTCCACCTGATCAGAAACTTGATAGAGTTCAAATTGTAGGGTGGCAGAATTTTACTTCAGGAGATGGTTATGAATTGTATCATACTATTCCCTGTGAATTTAATACTTTAACAATATATGATGGAAAGATGTTCCATGGAACTATTATGGGTGAAGGTACTGATGAAAGATATTCACTTATTTCATTTTATAGACCAAATGAGTCATATTAATGGTGTACATTTGGTTAAAACTATGGTATAATACTACTATAAATGGAGCACTATATGTCTAAAATACGAGAAAGAATGATAGAATTAACACGTCCAATTGATCAACAAATTATGATGTGTGATTCAAAAGAAGATATCTTAATGATGGCGTGTGTAATGCTTACACATGTTAAAACAATGCTTGATGCGCAAATTGGTGTAGATGGCAGAAAAGCTATAATAGCAGGAGCGAATAATGAAACTTAATGAACGTCTCAAAAACGTGTCACTTAACTGGCATAACGATATTTTTGATATGCACTCTAAATATGGAGTACATGGTTGGGTAGAGTCAAATCGTGACAATCCAGAATTAATGAAAAAGTTTCTTGAATTTCGTATTAACTTCTTAGAAGAAGAATTAAATGAAACACGAGATGCTATTAGAGCAAGTGATCCTGAAGAAATTGTTGATGGATTAATTGACTTGTGTGTTGTCGCTATTGGTACACTTGATGCCTTTAACATTGATTCACAAAAAGCATGGGAAGAAGTACATGCTGCAAATATGGCAAAAGAGGTTGGCGTAAAAGAATCACGTCCTAACCCACTTGGTTTGCCTGATTTGATTAAACCTACATTATGGAAAGCACCTACGCATGAAGGAAATCACGGATATCTCCCTAACTCTTTTTAAGTCTATATACGATAATAAAACTAAAAAACGTGTAAACTATAAAGACTTTGAAAGTTTTGAAAAAACATTATATCAGTTAGCAGCTAAACCTTTAGCTGGCAAACATGACGCAATGTTAATGTCACCCGCAACATACCTTCCTGATACTACAAGAGCAAATGCTAATGTAGTTAATTGGGGAGGATGGTGCGCAATTGACGTTGATGATCATGAATCTACAGGAGATTTAAAAAATGAATTGGCTTCTCGCTTTGGGTCTCTTTATTACATTTGTTACTCTACTGCTTCTAGCACGAAATCTTTACCAAAATTTAGGTTGGTATTCCCAATCATTAGATCGATTGAAGTTTCTGAAATCAAACAGTTTTGGTACTCGCTCAATACAAAACTCGGTGAACTCGGAGATAGGCAAACTAAAGACCTTTCTAGAATGTATTACATACCAGCTGATTACGCTAACGCTTACAATTTTATCTTTACTAACGTTGGGGATTATATTAATCCAGATGAGCTAATGAAAGAATTTCCTGAAGCAAACAAACCTAGCTTAGAAAATTTCTTTGATCGATTACCTGATGAAATGCAACAAGCCATATTAACTCATCGTAAGAGTGCAATGGATAATGTAAATGTACATTGGACGTCATATAAGAATTGTCCTTTCTTTCCTCGCAAATTAGCAAATGAATATAGAACCATTACCAACACAGGTTGGTATCACAAAATGTATCAAATTATGGTGGCCACTGCATCAAACGCAGTGAAACAAAAATATCCAATCACAACGACCGAAGTCACCGCGTTATGCCGTGAATTGGATGATGAAACGGGTGGTTGGTATTCCAAACGCCCACTTGAAAAGGAGTCTGACCGTGCAATCGAATACGTCTACAAAAACAATTAATAAAGATCTTATCTTCCAAGCTAATATTAGCTTCTCTATTGATGATATTAAATCTAAAAAAGAATGGCGTGAAAGAGCCTATGCTGAAGCAAAACTAATTTATAGTAAACCTAATACTAGAAGAGGTAGATCTTTAACTAGAATAAATGAAGATTGTTTATATGGCCATGCAGCTGAACAGTACTTAATTGAGACTGGTTGGGACGATGATGAAAGGCCATATAAAGATTTGTTTGATCCTGAACTTGATCCAATCGATGTTAAATGTACAGAACATAAAGGTAATATTCCTTATGTACTTGACAGATGCAAAAAGAAAAAACTTAAAACATGGATAGGATTTCCTGATATCGTTTATCTATTCATAAACAATCGTAAGAGTAAAGAATACTTACATGAAGGCATATATTATTGGAATGAGAATAGACAATCATTTAGAAAACTCCATAATCCTGCACAGCCTCCTAGAAAAACTGTGACAAATATATCACAGTAGAAAATAAATATGCATTTAGCCGCATAAAGTCCTTTACTTCTCCTCATGAGTATGGTATAATAGTATTATAAAATGGAAAAGGAAAAGAAATATGAAACTATTAAACTTAAAAAAACTAATCAAATCTTACAAAACTGATGGTTTGTCTGCTTGGGCTAAAAAGGAAGATATGACATCCATGTATATGGATGATGCTAATGACGCATCTATTGTTTTAGGATATCTTGACAGAAGTATTACTTCTATTCATAAAGATCACTTAATCGAAATCGCTAGCAAACATATCAGTACTTTAGATACTATTGTTAGAGAAGCTGTTATTGTTGCAATCGCACAAGACACTTCAAATGAGTGGGTTAAAGAAAATCTTGGATGGGAGGTACGTGTATAATGATAGCTTATTGTGATAAAATTGCGCAGGTAATTCGCAAATCTCTATTAAGACATGATTCAGATGGAATCATTGGACTCATTGGTCCTATTGAAATGGATCTTCATCCAACTGGTGGGTATTTCATGTCTCCTAAAAAGACAATCGAAATGACTGATATGAATTCTAAAAAATATATAATCACTATTGAGGAGATTAAATAATGTTAAAAATTATGGGTGGCTTAATGATGGTCGTAAGTTTTATCGTAGTACTAGGTGCTGCAGGTTCTGATTGCGACGGAGACTGTGTACAAAATGCATTGTCTATTAAAGAAATTTTATTCTATGTCGGTTCGGCATTAGTATGTGGTTTCTTAGGTTTTAAAATTTATATGTATGGGAGTGATTACAATGTCTAAAATAGGTAACGCAGTATTTGAAGGGCAAGAATTTGCTCAAAATAACTATAGTGATAGTTGGACTGATTTCAAAGCAAAAGTCAGTAAAGCTTTTGGTGTAGGTTTTATAGCAGATGTTGCTATAGAAGAATGGCAAACTATTCAAAATGATTTAAGTGAAAATTATTGAAAATAATGGTGTACATTTACCACAAACTATGGTATAATAGTCTTATATAATGAAAGGTTACCCTAATGCTAAAACAAGAATGCCCTCATCTTGCAGATATTGATAAAGAATCAGTAAACGTTCTTAAAGAATGTATTGAAATGCAAATCAAAAAATCTAAAGATTATCAAAACCCTAACTCTAACGTTGTGCAAGCTATGCATTATCGTCGTGGTGTAGATACACTTCATGATGTAATGCAAGGTAAAATGTATCGTGCTCAATCTTTGCTCGAATCAGGTGATACAGCAAACTTCGAAAATCTCGAAGATAGTTATATGGATCTAATCAATTATGCGTCTTTTGCTATCTCATATATAAGAGGTAAGATGGAAGGTCAATCGCCTGATCGAGATATGTACAATAATAAAAAGGTTAAGTAATGAATATTAACGACATCGGTGGTACAGTCATTAAAGATAATGACACGTATCTTCTTAAAGATAATGCCACTTTAAAAAACTTAATTGTAAGTAGCACAAAACTACATGCATTAAAATCAACTACTGGTCATAAACATGATGGCCAAGAAGAAGTTTACTTCTTTGTTGAAGGTATTGGCAAAATCTATTTAGATGACGTACCAAAAGATGTTGTTGCAGGTGACATTGTACTAATTGAAGATGGTGTACACCATAGAGTATTAAATACTCACCGCAAAAAACCATTAGTTTTTAATTGTGTATTTGATGGAAAGAGGAATCATTAATGAGAGTAGGAATTACTGCATCAACATTTGATTTACTTCATGCAGGACATGTTGCAATGTTACGTGAAGCTAAATCTCAATGTGATCATTTAATCTGTGCTTTACAAGTAGATCCTACTCTTGATCGTAAAGAAAAGAATGCACCAGTACAAAGTATTGTCGAAAGACAAGCTCAATTGACAGCAATTACTTATGTTGATGAAGTACTAGTCTACTCAACAGAAAATGATTTATTGGACATACTTAATATGTACCCAATAAATGTACGAATTCTTGGTGAAGAATATCGCCAAGAAGATTTTACTGGTAAAGATGAATGCCGCAATCGTGGTATTGAACTTTACTTTAATAAACGTGATCACAGGTTTAGCTCAAGTGATCTTAGAAAAAGGGTTAATGATAATGATTAAGACTAATGATATTGCTGCTATCTTCAGAGAAAAGCTTAAGTATGAAGAGTATGTTACTGATAAAAATGGTGGCAAAGTTATGGAAATTATCGGTGCTTCCTTTGAAGCTGATAAACCTGCTATCTTTGGTACACCAAATGATAAGTATATTAAAGCAGAAATTGATTGGTATATTGGCCAAGACACCAATATCAATGCGATTGATTATGGTGATGAACCACCTAAAGCATGGCAAGGTGCAGCTAATGATCACGGTGAAATCAATTCAAATTATGGTAAGTTAATATTCAGCGATATGTATTATCGTCAATTTGAAAATGTTATTAATGAACTAAGATGGAACATGGATACGCGTAGAGCATCTATGGTTTATCAACGTCCTTCTATTTGGGTTGAGTTTAATGATGCTGGTAAGAATGATTTCATTTGTACCAACGCTGTTACATATTATATCCGTAAAGGTAAAATTGATTGTGTAGTTCAAATGCGATCTAACGATGTTGTCTTTGGTTATAAGAATGATTACGCTTGGCAAAAGTGGGTTCTTCAAGAAGTAGTCGATGAGTACAACGCTACTTACTTAGAAAACGCAGCTGATGCTGATTATAGGAATTCAATGGAGGTTGGCACTATAACTTGGCAAGTCCAAAATCTCCACGTTTATGAAAGGCATTTTCATCTTGTTGCATAATCCAGAAAAGTGGGATAGAAGATATCTCGAATTAGCTAAATTGATTGGATCTTGGAGTAAAGATCCATCTCGTAAAATCGGAGCTGTTGCTATCGGTGAGCATGGTGAGGTCCTTGCTCAAGGATATAATGGTTTCCCACGTGGTATTGATGATGCTCCATCAAGATATCATGATCGTCCAACTAAATTAAAGTATGTAGTTCATGCAGAAATGAATGTTATATATAATGCATCACTAAATGGTGTTAGTTTATTTGGATCAACAATGTATGTTTATGGATTGCCTGTGTGCAGCGATTGTGCTAAAGGTATCATTCAATCTGGAGTTTCTCATGTCATTATGAATGATCAAGAAATTCCTGAAGATTGGAAAGAATCAGCTGATTTAACATTTGATATGTTTACTGAAGCAGGCGTTGAATATACTTTCGCTGATATAGAAGAACCAATTGAGGTAAAACCAGTATACAAAAATAATATTATAGAGATGCCAAAAAATGAAAACGAAGATAAAAACAAGACATAAAGCAGATAAGGATATGATTAATGACTGTATTCGAAATTACAGTCACTTCTCTTTTGATGAAAATTCAGTAGTCCTTGATTTAGGATGTAACGTTGGTGGAATGATGCATTGGTTAGCAGACATTGACATTAAACAATACATTGGTTTTGATGCTCTTGCTGAAAATGTAGATTTTTTTAGAGAAAATAATTTACCAGACAAATCAAATTATGAAGTGTTTCATGGTGCAGCATCAACATCAACAGATCCTGAGATTACTTTTCATATTAATCCAGAAATGAGAGGAACTACGAATGGTCAAACACATCCAACTCGTAGGCAAAAGCTGCATAGGTCTGTAGAGTTAACTGTTCCTAATCATAGCATAGATGCGTTAATAGAATTATATAAACCTACTCATTTGAAACTTGACATTAAAGGCACTGAAATGGTTTGGTTTGATTCAACTGGTGGTAAACTACCTTCTTGTGTACAAGAGTTCTTTGTTGAAGTTTATACAAAGAAAGGTGCAATGAGATATGATACTGAATTTTTTCCTTTACAATCAGAGGAATTTGTGGTACAATATACTTATCCGACAGAAAGGTTTAAGAATATGGGTGACTGGTACAGTCTTCCTAATCTTGGACATCCAAATGTTAATTCTGCACTATACGATGTTAACGTACTATTGAAAAGGAAATAATAATGAATACAATCGTTTTATTAGGAAGAGGCACTGAAGGATGTGGTGTTACTCAATGTGCAATCCAATTACAAAAAGTTACTGGTGCTACAATCTTATCTGCGAATGATAAGAAATGGGGTAGAGCAAAAGGTTTAGATATCGTTCAAACTGAAATGTCTATCGGTAAAGAATATGTTGAAATGGCTGAACTCATTAATAAAAACGATCTTTGTATTATTTACTCAGTTCCTTCGAAAGGACATCCTGAAGATTGTCAAGATAATTTTCTTAAGCTTCTTGATGCAATTACTGTAAGGAAAGCATTCATTAATGTAGATCATAAATCTGCTTCTATCGCACGTAATGCTAATCTTATAGATGTTTGTAATAAGATGGATGTTATTATGACTCATTCTATGGAAAACGATTTCTGTAGATTCATTAAGAAAAATAATATTAAAACGCCTATAACTAAGATGGGACTAGGTTTTGATTATGATGGCCATAGAGCTAAATGGTGGAAACCAATTGAGCAACAACAAGATGAAATGGTTCGTTGGATTGGACGTACAGCAATGTGGAAAGGTCCTGCATTGATGATTGATTATCATGAATATGAATTAATGCCAAATAGTTTTATAACTGTGATGGAAGGTCTTGAAGCATCTATTCAATATCCATTAGTTCTATACCGTGATAACAAAGTAGAAAAACCTGTGATGCGTAGAAAAGTAGTAAATTACTTTAGACCTGAAAAGCAACATGGAGAACTACAAAAGTTCTTACCTGAATTTTATGGTACAGAAATTATGAATGAAGGAGCCTACTTATATCCTCAATATATAAACTCAGAATGCATGGAAAGATTATCTCTTTCTGCATTTGGATCAGATCTATATCACCTTAAAGCTGAAACTTATGGTGACAATATCGAAAATTGTCATGCTGAAATTATTGCATGTGGTTCAATCCCATTGTTCCACAAACACTTCTGTGATAATGTCATACATAAGATACAAGGTAAACCAATTAGTCAATGCGAAAATAGCGGCACTGTTTTCGTTGACTATGATAATATGCAAGAGTGCCGCGAAACAATGGTCAAATTAAAAAATGATCCATCTATGAGAGATGATTGGCGCGAAATGGCTTTTGAATTTTGGAAGCAACATTCTAATGGAATTGATGTTGTGAATGATATTATGGATAAAGCACAAAACGTGAATGAGAACCAGCCACAAGGACTAGAGGAATTCTTTTAAATGAAAATAATGATAACGGGTATTGCAGGAATGATTGGCTTTCACACTGCAAAAAAATTACTAAGTGAAGGCCATGAGGTTTTCGGAGTCGATAACCTTAACGAGTATTATGACGTATTACTCAAAGAAGCAAGGCTTCAAGTGTTATATAAAGACTATAACTGGAAAAAGAAAAACTTCTTAAGAGGAGATATTAAGGCCTATGATTGGACAAGCGTTCTTGATGATATGGATTGCGTAATTCATCTTGCAGCATATGCAAACCCAAGACATGCTCTTGAAGATCCATCACCATATATTGATACTAATATCACTGGTACAATGAAACTTATTGTAGGCGCAGAACGAGCTAAAATACCAGTTGTTTACGCTTCATCATCATGTGTTATGCATGGCCAGCCACTTCCTTGGAATGAAACTGATAAAGGTGCAATGCAGAACAATCCTTATGGTTGGTCTAAGTATGTTAATGAATGTCAGTTTGCTCATTCCAAAGTCAAAAAATCAGTAGGACTTCGTTTCTTTACTGTTTATGGTCCTTATGGAAGACCTGATATGGCGCTGTTTAAGTTCACTAAAGGTATTGTAGATGGAACACCAATTGATATTTACAATAACGGTGATATGATTCGAGACTTTACTTACGTCGAAGATATTGTTCAAGGCGTCATGTTAGTCATGAATAATCTAATTGAAAATCAAGAAGATGGATCCCATGAAATCTTTAATATTGGTTATGGCGAAAAAGTTAAGTTAATGGATTTCGTTGATCATATTGAAAAGAATTTAGATCGTAAAGCAGACAGAAACTATATGCCTTTCCATCCTGCAGATACTCCTGCAACTTGGTCTGACACAACTAAGATTCAAAAGCTAGGATATAAACCAACCACTTCAATTGAAGAAGGTGTAGCTAAATTTGTACAGTGGTACAAAGAATATTATGAGGTGAATTAATGAATAACATAGGTATAATTGGCCATGGCTTTGTAGGTAAAGCTGTGGACTACGGGTTTTCGAGTAATTGGGCTAATAAAACTATTATTGATCCAATCTATGAAAATCATATCCAAGACTTAGGTCCTGAAGTTAATTTAGTTTTTGTATGTGTTCCTACGCCTATGGGTAAAGATGGTCATATTGATGCTACTATTGTATGGGATACTGTACGATATTTGCTTGAAGAAACTGCTGCTATTGTTGTTCTCAAATCAACAGTGACTCCTGATATTATTCAAAATATATGTTTTAATATTGAAGGTGGAATGACTAGGTTTGTTTACAATCCTGAATTTTTAACTGAAAAACGTGCTATGGAAGATTTTGTTAATCCTATCATGCATGTGATTGGTTGTTACGATAGAACAACAGCTGAAGAAGTTAAACAGTGGTACGATGATTTATCAATTTGTAAGCCATGTCCAGTTTATTATATGCTTCCTCATGAAGCATCATATGTTAAATACGGTGTGAATTGTTTCCTTGCTACAAAAGTATTATTCTTTAATCAACTACATGATACTGTTACTGAACATGGAGGAAACTTCGGTGCAATAATAAATGCCATTGGAACTGATCCTCGCATTGGAGATTCTCATACTCGTGTTCCTGGCTTTGATGGAAAGCAAGGATTCGGAGGTGCTTGTTTCCCTAAAGATACAAATGCATTTATCAACTTTGCAAAAACTGATCCAGATCCTCGAGGTGGCCATATCACAAAAGACACTCATCAAACTATGACTGTTCTTGAAGAGGCTATCAGCGCCAATAATAAATATCGTAAAGGATATGAAATGGACGCCAGAGAGTTGGAGCAGAATGTAAGTTATGACTAGTTATGCAAGTATAGTACCACTAATTGGAGGTGAAACCTTCGCCATGCAGAATGTGTTTAAGAAAGAACCAGAATACATTCTAAGTTACTCAGGATTTGAAGCAAATGATTCTCAACTTCTTAATTATTACGGCAATCGTATGCCTTATTATAAACTTGATGAGGGGGGATCCCCCAATTCTAAGGTTGACGTGGTCAATTCTGTGTGTCCTTGTGCAGGTTTATCTAGTTTATCGGTTAGTTCTAATTCTAATCATGAACATAACGATTGGATGATTAAATCTTCTCAATACGTAATTGAGAACATTCAACCTAAAGTATTATGGGGTGAGAATGCACCAAGACTCGCATCTAAAATGGGTGAGCCTGTTGTTAGGCAGCTAAGAAAACTTGCTGCTGACAATGGCTATACATTTAGTTTATATAAAACAAAATCAAAACTACATGGTTTAAGTCAGATCAGAGATAGAGCTTTCTTTTTCTTTTGGAAAGGAAAAGGAATTCCTGTATTTGATTATTATCTTAGGCCACATACGAGAATTGAAGATCAAATTAGATCTTCAGCTCGTAATGATGATGATCCTATGTCTGCATTGATTGTGAGAAAAGATAAACCTAGTGAGAATCCATTTTATCAATATGTGTTAGAAGAAATGCATGGTGGAATTGATCATACAGAATTCTTTAATCTAATCGAAAAGACTACTAACATTCTTCACCACTTTGAAGATGAAGGTGGTAACTATATGAATATGGCTAAATGGATGGATAAAAAAGGCTATGATTCATACGTTCCTAAATGTGAAAGAATGTATGAAAAACTAGCTTCGGGTGGTAACATTATGAGAAAAACTACAGAAGTTCCAAAGGATTATATTGGTGCTTTTGTTGGTCATTATCCTAATATGCTCACGCATCCAGACGCTGACCGCTATCTTTCGGTTAGAGAATGTTTAGACATTATGAAGATGCCTACAGACTTTCAATTACAGGGTGGTATTAAAAATCTAAATATGATTTGCCAAAACGTTCCAGTGACTACAGCAACAGACATGGCAGAAAATGTTAAGAAGTTTGTTGATGGTGATATCAAAATGGTAGATGCTTCATTTGCTATTCAGGATAACAAGACTCAAACGTTTTGGAAAGAAGAACAATTAAATTCACTTGAAGCATTTTTATAGTGTACATTTGGTTGAAACTGTGGTATAATATACTATATTAAATTAATAGGAGATGATGCATGTCAATCATGGATAAACTCAAAAAGAACTCTAAGCTTTCTCATACAGCTGTTCTTTCAGAGTCTAAATTTTTTACTGAGAAAACTATGACACCAACTGAGGTGCCAATGATAAACGTTGCATTATCAGGTGATGTAGATGGTGGGTTATCACCAGGATTAACTGTCTTGGCAGGTCCATCTAAACATTTTAAAACATCCTTTGCGTTGTTAATGGCAGGTGCTTATCTTAAAGCAAACAAAGATGCAATCATGTTATTCTATGATTCTGAATTTGGTTCACCTCAATCATACTTTGAACAATTCGATATAGATACAAGTAGAGTCTTACATACACCTATTACGAATGTTGAAGAATTAAAATTTGATATGATTGCTCAGCTCGAAGCAATTGAACGTAACGATAACGTTATTATTGTTATTGATTCAATTGGTAACTTAGCATCTATTAAAGAAATGACCGATGCTCTTAACGAAAAATCAGTTGCTGATATGTCAAGAGCAAAAGCACTGAAGGGTTTGTTTAGAATGGCAACACCTTATCTAGCGATGAAGAATATTTCAATGCTAGCTGTTAATCATACGTATCAAGAAATTGGTCTATTCCCTAAAGCAATTGTTTCTGGTGGAACAGGCATTTATTATTCTGCAAACAATATTTGGATTCTTGGACGTCAACAAGATAAAGTTGGAACTGAAATCAAAGGTTATCACTTTATCATAAACGTGGAGAAATCAAGATTTGTCAAAGAAAAATCTAAAATACCTATCTCAGTTTCTTGGGAAGGTGGCATCGAGCCTTTTAGTGGTTTGCTCGCCGTTGCTCTTGCTGGTAATTATGTTGCTAAGCCTAGTAACGGTTGGTATTGCCACGTTGACCGTAGCTCTGGCGAGCTTATGGATGCCAAGGTGCGAGAAAAAGATACTCTAAAATCAGAGTTCTGGAAACCAATCTTTGATAAAACTGACTTTAAAGAGTTTATTCAAAAGACATATCAAATTGGATATGAATCTCCAGTTCCTCAAGAGGCAATTGTAGATGGCGATTGATATTAATAAAGCATCTGAAGGAGTCGACTATGAAATGATTCCTTCACAGATTGAAGCTGAACAATGTTGGGACATACGTGTCCTAACAGGTATCTTTACTGAATCGGTTATTCGATTTGGTAACATAAGCGTTGACGGGCCTAAACAGGCGTTGAGTTTTAACTTTACAATTATTAGTTCTCCGTTAGAAGATATCACACCTGATAATGTTGATCTACAAAATAAAGTAGGTGATATTCTTCATGATGTGTTAGAAGGCGCGATGTCGCGTGATGAAGTTGATCTTAGAGAAAGGCCTAAAGAAGTATGAGTACAAGTAGTAAAATCCTTATCATGGGATTGCCAGGAGCAGGTAAAACATGGTTTGCTGAAAGATTGCAAAAGGCGCTTCCTGATTGTGCATGGTTCAATGCTGACGTAATTCGTAAAGCTGCTAGTGATTGGGACTTTAGTCCTGCTGGTAGAGAACGTCAAGCAATGCGTATGTGTAATGTAGCTGACTTTGAAATATGGAATCAGAGAAATGTTATTTGTGATTTTGTATGTCCTACTGATGATGCCAGACAAGCTTTTAATGCAGACGTTGTTATATGGATTGATACTATTAAAGAAGGTAGATTTGAAGACACTAATAAAATGTTTGAGAATCCAGATCTTGATGCAGTTATCCATATTGATAAGCACTACACTGAAGAAGAAGTTCTTGTAGTTGCTGAACAGATCGTTAAAGAACAACTTGATGAGTATTTTGCAGATAATGAAGAATATAAAATCGATGATGTTATTGAAGATGAAGCTGATTTCAACGGTGTATTTGGTGATAGCGCAGGTGTTCCTGATTTCATTAGGAGGAAAACATAATGGCAGAAGCAAGAGCAGGTAGTATGGAAGCTAAAGGTTTCGATTGGCAAAAACCAACTGTTCAAATGTTAGGACGATGGCAACCTTGGCATGATGCTCATCAGGAGTTATTTAAAAGAATCCATGCAATGACTGGTCAAGTTGTTATTATGGTTCGTAGAGTTCCTAGTGATACTGAAGCAAATGAACGCGTCCCAGGTCAAGACGATAATCCTTTTAATGTCGAACAAGTAATGGAGAATATTGTTCAAGGTTTGTCAAAAGATTCCTTTACTTTAGGGCTAGACTATATTATAATGGTAGTACCAAACATTGTTGATATCAGTTACGGTCGTGGCGTAGGTTACACGTTTACTGAGCATGATTTGGGTAAAGAGCTGCATGATATTAGTGCAACTAAAATTAGGAAATCGTTAAGGGAGGCCGGCAAACTTTGAAGATATCAATTGAACAAACAATTTTGAGACATATGTTAACCGATGAAAAGTTTATGCGTAAAGTATTACCTTTCATCAAGCCTGATTATTTTGAAGGCGCATATCGTACCATCTTTCGTGAAGCGGGAAAGTATGTTGCTAAATACAACAGCCTTCCTGTTCATGAAGCATTTAAAATTGAACTAGATAATTCAGACAGTCTTTCAAATGAGCAATATAAAGTTGCTGTTGAGGTTCTGCCTAATCTATTTCAAGATGATGGTACAGACTCAAGATGGCTTGATGATGCTACTGAAAAGTGGTGTCAAGATCGAGCTCTACATAATGCAGTAATGGAATCCATTCAAATTATTGATGGAAAACACGATACTCTCACAAAAAATGCACTACCTGATATTTTACAAAAAGCATTAGGTGTTGCATTTGATTTGAAAGTTGGTCATGATTATATCGAAAATAGTGAAGAACGATATGAATTTTATCATAGAGATGAGGAGAGAATACCTTTTGACTTGGAACACTTCAATAAAATCACGAAGGGTGGAATACCCAATAAGACTCTCAACATTGCTCTTGCTGGCACTGGTGTGGGTAAGTCACTTTTTATGTGTCACTGTGCCTCAGCTAATTTATGCGCAGGTTCGAATGTTCTTTACATCACCATGGAAATGGCTGAAGAACGAATCGCTGAACGTATTGATGCTAATCTTCTTAATGTACCTATTGATCAGCTAGATAAAATATCTAAGGATCAGTTTACTTCAAAGGTTCATGATTTATCTCGTAAAACTACAGGAAAATTAATCATTAAAGAATATCCTACTGGTTCAGCTCACGCTGGTCACTTTAGAGCATTGCTTAATGAACTTAAATTGAAACGTAATTTTATTCCTGATATCATTTATATCGATTATCTTAATATATGCTCAAGTTCTAGAATGAAAGGAATGGGTGGTGCAATTAATTCATACTCTTACATTAAAGCAATTGCTGAAGAATTACGTGGTCTTGGCGTCGAATTCGACGTACCGATCTTCTCTGCAACGCAAACGACTCGTAGTGGTTATTCTAACTCAGATGTTGGGCTTGAAGATACGTCCGAATCTTTTGGATTACCCGCAACAGCAGATCTAATGTTTGCACTTATTGCTACTGAAGAACTTGATAAGCAAGGTCAAATGATGGTCAAGCAATTGAAGAATAGATATAATGATCCTACAATGCATAAACGTTTTGTTGTAGGTGTTGATAGATCTAAAATGAGATTATACGATGTTGAAGAAAATCAACAAACATTAGTTGATGATACACCAGTATTTGATAAAAGTCCATCAGGCGAAAGACTAAAATCAGAAAAATTTGAAGGATTTAAATTATGATTGCCGGAAAGGTTTGGGGCCAAACAGAACAAGTTGTTGCAAACGGTGTAATGGAATTCCATCGCATCGAATTTAAAAAGGGGTTTAAGTGTTCAGAACATTTACACCAATTTAAATGGAATGGCTTTTATGTTGAACAAGGCGAAATGATAATTCGTGTTTGGCAAGACGATCAAGACTTAGTAGATGAAACTCGACTAATGCCTGGAGATTACTGTCAAGTGGCTCCAGGTAAAATGCATCAATTTGAAGGCGTAGAAGATGGCGTAGCTTTTGAATTGTATTGGGCTGAATTCAATCATAATGATATTGTGCGTAGAACAGCTGGAGGCGCATCTTGAAAGCACGTTTAATTAGTTATTCTCAATCACCAACAATGAACATAGGAGATTTATATGTCCCTGAAGGTATCCACGAGCTCGTTGCGTATTGCGCCCGTGTCTCCAATCCATCGAATCAGGAATCCACCGCCACGACAGAAAAGTTGTTATCCTATCTTGCCAGGGAAAAACATTGGTCTCCCTTTGAAATGGTATCTACTTGCTTAGAAATTGAAACTACACGAGATATTGCTCGTCAAATTCTAAGACATAGATCATTTTCTTTTCAGGAGTTTAGTCAGCGTTATGCTGATCCTAAAACACAAGGTGAAATGTTTGAATACTCAGAAGCTCGTTTACAAGATACAAAGAATAGGCAAAACTCTATTGAGACTGATGATAAACAATTACAATTAGATTGGCTTCATTCTCAAATGCGTATTGCACATTTAGCTAAAAAAGAATATGATTGGGCTATTAAGAAAGGTATTGCTAAAGAACAAGCACGTAAAGTATTACCCGAAGGTTTAACTAAGTCAAGAATGTATGTGAATGGAACATTAAGAAGTTGGCTTCATTTTGTTGATTTAAGATCGAGTAATGGAACTCAAAAAGAGCATAGGGAAATTGCTCGAGCATGTGCTGAAGTCATTTCCAAAATTTACCCTAACATTATGGAGTACAGTCATGACGATTAAGACCACAGAAAATCAATACACATTTAGCTTTGCTGATTATGGACACAAACCTGCAAAAGAAAATTTTAATATTACAATTTCTGGTATTGATGATGTTATTGATTATAAGTTTAATGAACCAGCTTTTATAAAAGAATTTAAAGAGTATGTTGATAAAACTTATAACCAACATTATTCTAAGACTAAATTTCAAGCTTCTGAATTCATTT
>Ga0114995_10000852_pt1 | contig 21348 bp, 25 predicted proteins | sample ArcticOcean_MG_C_11_FD_87038 | JGI IMG/M metagenome (GOLD analysis project Ga0114995, IMG submission 87038) | Marine microbial communities from western Arctic Ocean - ArcticOcean_MG_CB2_154 | ecosystem: Environmental > Aquatic > Marine > Oceanic | place: Arctic Ocean: Canada Basin | collected... | reverse complement strand
CGAATTATTAATTCACGACGTAAAAAAGGTAGAAATAAATTAACAGTTTAATTTTCATTTATTATGATAAAACTTAGGCTTAAAAAATACGGTCGTAAAGGGCAACCTTGTTATAGAATTGTAGCAATGGATAGCCGTACTAAACGTGATGGTGCAGCAATTGAAGAACTGGGGTTTTACAACCCTATGACAGATGAAACACATTTAAAATTTCAAAGGGTTAAAACAAGGTTAGAGCAGGGTGCTAAGCCAACGGAGACTGTATACAATATTCTCGTTAAGGCAAAAATTTTCCAACAATAATATAACACGCATCCTTCACCTTTTTTTATTTTTCATAATGATTAAAAACCAAACTCATTTGAAGTTAAAGGTCGCGTGGTTTAAAAATTTTTTAGGGTTAGCGATTGACCAGGTAAGTTTAGATAAACAACAATATTCTTTAACATCTTATTACTTTTGGCCAAAAACAGAAGCTTGGAAACAACTAGAATTGGAATTGGATTCTAAGCTTTGGTTAAACCAAGAAGAAAAAGTTAAAATACTAAAAACCGCTGGTGATATTACAAACTATTGGGTATCTTATAGAAACACAAAAAGTGTTAACCAATTAAAAGAAGATTTTAAAAGGGTTGAAGTTGTAATAGTAAATGAATAGGCTTGTAGCTCAGTGGACAGAGCACCAGATTCCGATTCTGGGTGCCGAGGGTTCGAATCCCTCTAAGCCTATTATATTTAGATTTAAGTTTGTTAATTAACTAAAACGGGCCTGTAATGATCTGGCTAAAAAAGTATTCACCTTATGGTCTTGTTTTTATATATTGCATCTGGCTGGATTCGAACCAGCGACGTCTCTATGAGAAGCGGATTATGAGCCCGGTGCCTTCGGCCACTTGGCTACAGATGCGGTTGGAACTGGTGGGATTTGAACCCACGTCCACCAAAGTATTTAAACTCCTTTTTTATCCAGATAATGTATTACATATCAATTTAAATTTGATCTTTAAGAAAACTTTACACAAATTCCTTCGAAAATATGTGCCTTTAAATTCAATAGATAAGTTCAACAAATAAATAAAGTTTTTATTTGCTGCCAATTCGAGAAAACTTTATGCTAAAGCTAATTTTTGCTTAGTAAATAATGCTTTTGAACTAATAGATAAGATGTTATTTGCACTTATTAAAAAAAGGATTTTATAAACCCTTGGGAAAAAGGGTAAAAACTTAAGTGTCGAATCCACATCAGCCCCGTTTTATTAAATTGTAAAGAAAATTGTGAAATTATGTCAACTTTAAATAGTTAAACAATCCGAAAATCTGTTATTTTAACGACGAAAAATAAAATTATAATTTTGTGAAATTATCACTAAAATATCAGAACCTTATCTACGAACATAATTTTTTTGCCAGAAGCTTTTTTTGTTCCCGAAAGTGCGTACTAAATACAATACAGCATTAAGAACTACTAAATTGTGTGTAAGGAAAAAAATTTAACTTTTTAAGTTGTAGCAAAGAAGATTCCAGTCGCACGTTTTAGTACCCTTGCTTTAAGATTTAAAACTTGAGTTAGTTTTTTTAAAAACGATTGTTGAAATGCTTCCTTTTCTGCATCTAAATCTTCAATACCACTAAAGTTAAGACTTGGTGAAATAAAGTTAACCTCTTTCGTAAGAAATAAAATAGATTCAGAACCTGTTTCTTCGACTGTTTTATTTAAAATTTGGTCTTCCCAATCCTCAATAAAATCCTCTAAATTATAAACAAAAACCTTTGGTTTGTGAACAGCAAACTCTAAATTTGAACTTCTTCCACCACTGTAACGGGAAACATAACGACCATACTTCTTTACGAAATTTAATGCTTGTTCTTTTTCAAAAAAGATATAATTTTCAAAATCTTCTAGAGAACCTGAAGTTTGAAGGGAGCCCTGCATAATCCAATTATGCCCAAAACCAAATTTCGAGTCGAAAAACTGTAAACAACCATTATAAACAGTGTCTAAACTACCTATAAAATTAAAATACCGCTCTGAAAAAAAATCTCTTTGCTTGTTTTTTAACTGTACAACATATATTGGCACCCCTTTAAAATATTCGTCTTGGTGTAAAAACGACGAAGTTGGGGATAAACATTGTCCTAATCGATTTAAATATGGAAATAAATTCATGGTTCTACGACGAAAACGAAGTTGTTGTTGCTCGTCGTCGACAATCATATCAGATTTTCCGATTTTACTTATTAATAAGTTTTTTAGTTCTTGTAAATTTGGTACAAAACGAAAATCAATTCCGGGATGATCTTCTCGTGTTATTTTATAAGCGGTACTTAAATTAACACAATGAATAGATAAACCTAAAGTTTCAGTTCCTTCAAAATCAGATCGTGCAACTTCTTTCAAATAATTCTCGGCATCTAAACGTGTCATAAAAAATAATCCAAGTGCTCCTTTTTTTTCCACCGTTGAATCAAAAGCTCCACAAGAATCATAGACTTTTTCGTTTAAAAAATTTCTTAATGAATTTTGTTTTAAAACATTTCCAGGCCTACTTAATATAATTTCTCCTTGACCATTTAAAACGACAAAAATCGGTATATTAGTTAGAGAAGTTTGAATTTGTTTAGTTTTTTTAAGGAAAAAGTTCGAAGAATTTACATTGTCTAAAAATCCATCAAAATAGTGTGATAATGAATATTTCTCTGACATTGCTTCTTCAGCCCTTTCAGGAAAAAACCAATCTTCAATAAAATCCAGAAAAGGAAAACTATGTTCTTCTACACTATAATTTGCTTCAAGAAACAAATCGCCATTTAATTCATCAAGTCCATCCCATTTTATTTGTATTTTAGGGGGATAACTATATATATAGTCAAAATAATCAGATATTTTAGAATTACTTTTTATTTGAATTTGTGTATCTTGTTGAAATTGTAATTCAGCTTTATTTAAATAATTATCAATTTTGTACTCGTTTATTGTTGGCATAAAATTTCAAATTTAAGTTAACTTTAATATAAGTTCTAATATTATTTGCAAAATAGCAAGACATAGTTTATTATATGTAAATAAGGGCGGTTAGCTCAGTGGTAGAGCGCCTGCCTTACAAGCAGGTGGTCATAGGTTCAAATCCTATACCGCCCATGTCTACTTAACTTAAACTTAAATCAAAGATTTAAATGGGTTAGAAGGTTTTTACCTTCTAACCATTTTAGAATTGGGCTCATCGTCTAAGGGATTAGGACAGGGACCTTCTAAGTCTCTAATGTAGGTTCGAATCCTACTGGGCCCATTATAATATATACGTGTTTAAAATCTATTACTTTAGTTAAAGACTTCTTCAAAAACTGATGATACTTTATCACCAGAATCAATTGATTCAAGAGGATCTTTTCTAAGCCTGTGTCTTAAACATAAAGTAATAACTTTTTCAATATCATCTACCGTAACCTTTGAACGCTCGTTATAAGCTGCATAAGCTTTTGCTGCACGGTTAGTTACAATGTCACCTCTTAACCCGTCAACATCTAGGCTCCCACAAACCTGAGAGATCTTAACTCTTAACTCATAATCTAATTCTACTGTCGGCAAAAGTTCTTGTGCATCTGTAATTTGTTTCTTAAGTGCATCTAATGCAACCTCATTTGCTTTTAAACACTCGTCTGGGTTTTGGTCAAAATTACTTCGTTCTTCAACTACACGAACACGCGTTTCAGGATCACGCACGGTTCTAATTTCTGCGTGCATACCAAAACGATCTAGTAATTGAGGTCGCAATTCACCTTCTTCAGGGTTACCTGAACCTACAAGAACAAATCTAGCTGGGTGTTTAATTGAAATTCCCTCGCGCTCTACAGTGTTCCACCCTGAAGCAGCAGAATCTAAAAGAATATCAACTAGATGGTCGTCTAATAGATTAACCTCATCAACATAAAGTATTCCACGATTTGCTTTCGCTAATAGTCCTGGTTCAAATGCTTTAATACCTTCAGTTAAGGCTTTTTCAATATCAATCGTACCACATACACGATCTTCTGTTGCACCTAATGGGAGATCAACCATAGGAACTTTCTTGAATTCATAATCAAGTTCCTCACCATTTTCAACAGCAGATTTAATTGTCTCACTCATTAATTCAAAATCTGTAATAGAAGAATTGAATGGATCATCACTAGCAACTTTAATGGCTGGTAACAAATCTGCAACAGCCCGAATCGTTGTTGATTTTCCTGTTCCACGATCTCCCATAATCATAACTCCTCCAATTCGAGGATCAATTACATTTAAAATTAAAGCAAGTTTCATCTCTTCCTGCCCAATAATAGCTGTAAATGGGAAAACAGGTCTTTCGTTTTGTAAACTCTTTTTTTCAACAGCAACCATTTTTATCGACGTTAAAATATATATCTATATAAATAAGTTTTTAATACTTAAAATTATTTTAACAAAATTAAGATATTAATTTAATTAACTAATTATAAATATAGCACTTATTCGTAAAAATTACTTAGAAAGACCAATTATTGGAGAACTTGGCTGTGCAAAATCCACGGTATCGGCTTTCCCCGCCAAGTACCCTAAACGTCCTGCCATTACACCTAACTTCATGGCGTAAGCCATATCTTTTGCTGAATTAGCCTTCGCGATAGCTGTATTAGTTAAAACACCATCGGAACCAATTTCCATTGCTTTAGCAGCCTGGCTAGGAGAACCGATGCCGGCATCAACTATTACTGGAACACTAGCACTTTCAACAATAATTTTAATATTGTATAAATTTTTCAAACCTTGATTAGAACCAATTGGAGAACCTAGTGGCATTACTGTAACACAGCCAATTTCTTCTAATTGTTTCGCTAAAATTGGGTCAGCGTTAATATACGGGAGAATATCAAATTTTTTCTTACACAAATACTCTGCTGCTGTAATGGTCCCCAAACTGTCGGGAAGAAGATATTTTGGATCTGATATAACTTCTAATTTTAAAAAATTATTATCTATATAATTTAAATTTTTTAAAAGTTCACGCCCTAAAAAAGCTAGTCGTATAGCTTGTTCAGAAGTTTGGCATCCTGCAGTATTTGGCATCAGCCAAATTTTAGTCCAATCCATATTATTTAATAATTTATCGATTCCATCAACCGTTGAACTTTGGGCCCTCCTAATCGCAACTGTAAGAATTTCGCATCCACTTAAAATTATAGAATCTTTTGCTTCTTGGAAATTTTTATATTTTCCCGTACCAAGCATTAATCGGGAAGAAAATTTCCGATTAGATATAATTAAGGGATCATTTTCTAATAAAATTGGAATAGACATATTTTTTTTTCAAAAATTAAATGTATGAGAGTAGTATAAACTAAAAAAAATAACATTTATTAAAATGTTATAATATTCTAAATATTAGATATTTAAGCCTAGAAATAATATGGCTCGTATTATAGTTATAACGTCCGGTAAAGGTGGGGTAGGTAAAACTACAACAACTTCCAATATTGGAATGTCTCTTGCTCGTTTAGGGTACCCTACTTTATTAATTGATGCCGATGTAGGTTTACGAAACCTAGATCTTTTATTAGGTCTTGAAAACCGGATTATTTATACCGGGTTAGACGTTTTAAATAAAAAGTGCCGGTTAGAACAGGCAATAATAAAAGACAAAAGACAACCTAATTTAGGATTTTTTCCTCTTTCATCAAATCGGGTTGAAATCCAAATAACTTCCGAACAAATTAAAGAGTTGATCCAACTTGTTAAACCGAATTATGACTATATATTAATCGATAGTCCTGCGGGAATAGATAATGGGTTTTTAACTGCAATCGAATGTGCAAATGAAGCAGTTGTGGTAGTTACACCGGAAGTTCCTTCTATAAGAGATGCTGATAGAGTAATTGGTATCCTTATGTCTAAAGGCGTAGAAAAAATTAACCTTATTATTAATCGAATTCGACCAACTATGGTTCGAACTGATGATATGATGTCAATCGAGGATGTGACCAATATTTTAGGTATTGAGTTGGCAGGTGTAATACCTGATAGTGAGAAAATTATTGTTGCTTCAAATCGTGGCGAACCTATAGTTCTTGAAGATAAAAATTGTTTGCCAGGGGTTGCTTTTGATAATACCGCTAGACGTTTAAGTGGTGAAAAAGTTGAGTTTTTAAATTTAGATAACCTTGACGGAAAAAACCCCGTTAAACGGATCATTCGAAAACTGATAAACCGATCTAATAATTAATTTATATTTTTCACCCGTTTTATCTTATGGTTTAACTAAGGGGATTCCAACGTTTCCACCAAAATTTTTGAAAAATTTCTCTGCATCTGTAATTTGTTCTATTTTATGCCTAATCTATTGAAGAATACGATTCTACTTAATTTTTAACAAAAGTATGGAATTAGATTATGATTAACCGAAATGAGCAGGGTTTTAAAAAATCTCCCTTAAGCGGAAAATAAATAATCTTAATAGATTATCTGAAGAATCAAAAAGTCCACAAGCCCCTTAAAAAAAGCTAAGATTGGTAAAAAAAACTTAACTTACCGCTTAGGAATTGTGGTCCAAACGAAATTAATAGCTTGCTTGGCATTAAAGGGGAATAAAAATTCGATAACTTGTAAGTTTTCCTCAGTATGTAATAGATTTACCACTAAACCTTTCATGTTTTGATAATAAGCAAAAACATTCTTAGAAATCTTACTATTCTCTAAATATATTTAATTTTTTTTACTTTTATAAATAAATTTGAATAAAAACAGGACCACAATCATTAATGCAGCAATACATTGTGGTTCTGTTTTACTTGGTTGGTTAAAAATATATCCAAACCATTTTTGCTTTGAACTTGTAAAGGAAAGTTACGACATTCGCTTTAATTGCTGTAATGCAACTCGACCAATGTTAAATAAAGCCCAAGAAGCAGCTGCTAATAGCGGAAATAAAACAACTAGAAGTCTAGTATCTGCCATATGTGTTTACAATATTTTAAATATTTTCTTATTTGATTACTATTATACATCTTTTATGGGGTTAGTCCTTAAAACTTAAAAGAGAATTTTTTGTTAAACATTATTTTCATCCAATTTTATTAATTTTCAATACTAAGAATAACCTACCAATTTTAGTAAAAATTTGATACATTCATATGTCAGATCTTCCTTTTACACTCGATCAGTTACGAATTTTGCATGCTATTTCAAACGAAGGGAGCTTTAAAAAAGCTGCTGAAAAATTATATATATCACAACCTGCAGTTAGCCTTCAAGTACAAAATTTAGAACGTCAATTAAATACCCCTTTGTTCTACAGGGATAAACGAAAAGCACGCTTAACAGAAACAGGAAAATTATTAATAAAATATTGTGATCGAATTTTAAGTTTATGTGAAGAAACTTGTCATGCATTAGATGAACTACATACATTACAATATGGTGGTTTAACTATTGGTGCAAGTCAAACAACAGGAACTTATTTAATGCCGCGTCTAATTGGGATTTTTCGAAATAAATATCCTCAAATTGCAGTGGAATTACAAGTACATTCAACAAGGAAAATTTCTTGGGGGATTGTAAATGGTAATATTGATTTGGCAATAGTTGGTGGTGAAATTCCACAAGAACTTAAAAAAAATTTAGAAGTAATTTCTTATGCAGAAGATGAATTGGCACTTATATTACCATTATCGCATCCTTTTTCATCGAAAGAATTTATTCAAAAGGAAGATTTATACCGATTACGTTTTATTGCGTTAAATACACAATCAAGTATACGTAATGTAATTGAACATACGTTAATACTACATGGTATTGATAGTAATTACTTTAAAATTGAAATGGAATTAAACTCAATTGAAGCGATTAAGAATGCTGTTAATTCTGGTTTAGGTGCTGCTTTCGTTTCCGTATCAGCAATTACTAAAGAATTAGAGCTTGGTATGTTTCATTGGGCAAAAATTGATGGTGTAACAATAAATCGAACATTATCAATATTATTAAATCCAAAAAGGTATTATTCGAATGCGACACAAATATTTAAAAAAGAAATTTTAGGGATGCTAAGTAAAGGTGCTTAATATTAAATAAGAAAACCTAAAATTTCTTTCCTTTTTTTAGCATTTTATGAGGCTAAAAATTTTATAAAATTTAAACAATCAATAGTATTGACATTAGAAGTTATTTAATATAATATATTAATATAAAATCATGCCCCCATCGTCTAGAGGCCTAGGACATTTCCCTTTCACGGAAGTAACGGGGATTCGAATTCCCCTGGGGGTATTATGGTATATTTAGTTTTTAGTAATGGGATTTTTGCCTAAATCACTTATTACCAAAACTAATGTAATGATGGAGACAACTTTATAAATTACGAGATCTCGTAATCTACCCTCTTCAAATTGCAAAAAATAGTTCTTCTACGAACGTTTCCCCTTACAACAGTCTTTATATCCCAAAATGTCTCTATATAATGGAGAGATATATTCAGGGAATTGTCCTGACTTTACTACGGCACTATAACAAGCACCTTTTTTTGCAGTACTTATATCTCGGCAAGTCTACTATTGGTTCACAACTGACGTTAAAAGGGATTGTTGAACATTGGGTAGGATTGACTCTTAAAAAATTCCTTAAGTAAAACTATAACTTAAATCGCTAAATCACAAATTGTCTATTTTCATAGATCATGTGATTTAACGGTTTAATTTGGCTTTAAAGGTCTTATTATAACGATGAACCAAGACCAGAATATGCGCCAAAGAAGAATAGCGTTAATAAACCTAAGGCCGCAAGTCCTCCAACTGTAGCCACCATCCAAAGAGGTATTCTTCCAATATCACTCATATTGATTATTGTTATTAAAAAATAAGGTTTGTAAATAAAGCAAACTTTCTTAAATTAACTTCTAATTGAAGAAATAGCTTGAGAAAAGAACAGCTAAAACGAAAATTAAAAGTAGACCCCAGTATAGTGATGTACGATTTAATTCTACGGGTTGTTTATTAGGGTTTGGTGAACTCATTTTAAATTTCTCCTATCGCTGAATAAATTGCATTGATGTAATAGCGCCAAGGAAAAATACCGTTGGAACTGCTAAAGCATGAATCGTTAGCCATCTAAAAGTGAAAATAGGATATGCTACTGGCTGATTTGTATTAATCATTTGTTTTGTTTGAAACGAATGTTTTTCTATTTTATAATCCCTTAGTTAAATCTTCAAGCTCCTGCTTAGCACTAAATCGATCGTTAACTAGAGGGATTTGTTGACGATCTTGAGTAAAGTACTCGTTAGGTCTTGGTGTACCAAAAGCATCGTACGCTAATCCAGTACTAACGAAAAGAAAACCTGCAACGAAAAGTGCTGGGATAGTAATGCTGTGAATAATCCAGTAACGAACACTTGTTAAAATATCCGTAAATGGTCTTTCTCCTGTTGAACCACCTGACACGACTCTTTCTCCTATTAAATAATTTTAAATTAATCGTTTTAATTTTTTGCCACCTAGGACAAAAAATTTTTGTAAGGTAACATGAATTTAACGACTGAACATAGTTAAAATCAAAAACTGATACCTAATACTTTATAAAAGCTACTTGAATAAAGTATATAACTTATTTAAGGATTTTACACAAGATTTCATCAGATCCTTTAAATAAGAAATAATTGTGCTCATTTTAAAATTTGATAAGATGGATAATTTTTCTTATTTTCCGATATGATTTTTCATGTTTGTGTATTATATTAATTACATAAGAATTGATATATTAACAAAATTTCAATAATAATGGCTATTAATTTACAAGAAGAGTATAATAATACCAATATTCAAGGTATTATTGAACAATTAGAAAATGATCTTGTTGGTTTAATACCAGTAAAACAACGTATTAAAGAGATCGCCGCTTTACTATTAGTTCAACGCCTTAGAAAAAACTTGGGTTTAGGAATGAATTCGTCCGCAGTTGGTTTACACATGTCTTTTACAGGTAGTCCAGGAACGGGGAAAACAGAAGTAGCTACACGAATGGCTGACATTCTTTTCAAACTTGGCTATATTCGTAAAGGCCACTTAATTACTGTTACAAGAGATGATCTTGTAGGGCAATATATTGGTCATACTGCACCAAAGACTAAAGAGGTCTTAAAACGTGCAATGGGTGGTGTTTTATTTATTGATGAAGCTTATTATTTATACAAACCTGATAATGAGAGAGACTATGGTTCAGAAGCCATTGAAATCTTATTGCAGGTAATGGAGAACCAAAGAGAAGATCTTGTAGTTATTTTTGCAGGTTACAAAGAGAGAATGGATAGCTTTTATGAATCTAACCCAGGATTATCTTCAAGAGTAGCAAACCACATTGATTTTCCAGACTATACACCAGAAGAATTAATTCAAATTGGTCGTATGATTCTTGAAGAGCAACAATACCGAATGACAGACGAGGCTGAAGGTGCTCTGCTACAATACATCGAACAACGCACTAAACTACCATTATTTGCTAATGCTAGAACTATTAGTAACGCAATTGATACAGCCCGAATGCGGCACGCTAATCGTATGTTCAATTCAGGTGATGCTGTCTTAACAAAGGCAGATCTGGTAACAATTCAACTGGATGACATTACAGAAAGTAGTTTATTTACAGAACTTGCCTAATGGTTAGTTCAAGGATAGATTATAATTAATAATATGTAGGTATTAAAAATTTATACTTAAAAACATTGTAAAAATTATGGTTGAAGTATTACTTTCGGGCATTGTACTTGGTCTTGTACCAGTAACGATTTTAGGACTTTATGTTGCAGCTTACCTACAATACAGACGAGGTAACCAATTTGGTATTTAAAAAATAAAATAAATTACATGAAACAAGAGTATAGAATCATTCAAGTACTAGTTTTGTTTCATGTAATTTTTACAATAAATATAAGTTGTTAGCTAATGAATTTTTTTGACATTATTTATAGATATTAAACTCACTTTTTATTAGCAAACATTTTAGCTACTTTTTAAAGCTAGATAAGAACCTTGGAATTGGTTTAGTCACTTTTGAAAGAAATGGTCTTGATGACGAGAAAAGTAAAACTAAAAGGTAGGTCAAACTTAATGTTTCGTTTAAACCATAGCTAACTTCGTCAGTGAAATATATTTATTCTTGCTCACTACCTGAACAATAGCAAAGCTTACCAACATTTCCAAAGTAAGTTTTTCTTATAAAATAATAATTTTTGACCGCAAAACAAAGTAGACAATACGGTGTCTAATACGGGCTAACATTATATTAAAATAATTAAACGCTTCTTTTTTATATTCTGTTAAAGGGTCTTTTTGTCCATAGGCAATCCATCGGATTGAATCTCTCAAAAATCCAATTTTTTGTAAATGTTCAGTCCATGCGCCATCAATCTCTTGTAGTATAAAAGCTTTCTCAAGTTCGCGGAATAAACCAACTTCAATTAATTCCATTTCAAGCTCTTTTAAGTCATACGTAATTTCAATTTGCTGTTGTAAAAATTCAAGGTCTTGAACTCCCATTTCTGATAACTGACCAGGGAAAGGTGTTCCTAATAAATTTTGCAACTTTACGGAAATAAATTTTACAGCATCTTGATTCTTAACAAATTTAATTCTATTAAATAAATCAATTAAGCTTTGTTCTGCACATTCGATTAACCATCTTCTCACAGTTTGTTGCTCAAAAATATTTCTTCGGGCTGCGTAAACACTATTTCTTTGTATGTTTATTGCTTGATCATATTCAAACAGTTGTTTCCGTGTATCAAAATAGAATGCTTCAACCTTCTTTTGAGCTGACTCTAAACTTTTATTTAGAAGACCTGACTGAATTGGCGTGTCATCTGGAAACCCGAAATCCTGCATTAAATTTAAGATCTGATCCCCACCAAAAATTCTCAAAAGTTTATCTTCTAAACATAAAAAAAACCGCGAAGATCCAGGGTCTCCTTGACGACCCGCTCTACCTCTTAACTGGTTATCAATCCGTCGTGATTCATGCCTTTCAGTCCCAACAACATGTAACCCTCCAAGATTTAAAATTGTTTTTCGCGTTTCTTCTACTACTTTTGTTTGTTCTGTAAAAAGGTGATTATAAATTTTAAGAAATAATAAAGTGGCTGGATCCGATTGTTTTTCGATTTCGGATAATGGTAATTTTAGAAGTTGTATATACTGTTCTCTTATTTCTTGAATTAAATTATCATCTTTTAAATCGACATTTATATCAGCTTTCAATTTTTTAAACGAGTTCGTGTTAGAAAAAATCTCTTTAATCATACCTCTTGTTAAAAAAGTAGTATTTCCACCTAGTAAAATGTCTGTTCCACGACCTGCCATGTTTGTAGCAATCGTAATAGCACCCTTACAGCCTGCTTGTGCAATAATTTCGGACTCACTTTCAACATTTTCGGGCCGAGCATTTAAAAGTCTATAAGGGAGTTGATATTCACTAAGCAATGCTGCTAATAGTTCTGATTTTTCAATAGTTGTTGTACCAACTAAAACAGGGCGGCCGAGATTATTCATTTCAAGACATTCTTGTGCAATACAACGCCATTTTACATATTGGCTTTTATAAATTAAATCAGATAAATCTTTTCTTTTAATAGTTCGATTTGTTGGGATGGTAACAACCCTTAAATTATAAATTTTTTCAAACTCTGCTTCTTCTGTTTTAGCAGTACCCGTCATACCTGACAGTTGTTTGTATAACAGGAATAAATTCTGGTAACTTATAGAAGCAAGTGTCTTAGTTTCGTCTTGAATTGGTAAGTTTTCTTTTGCTTCAACGGCTTGGTGTAAGCCATCACTCCAACGACGGCCAGGCATTGTTCTTCCAGTAAATTCGTCAACAATAATAATTTCCTCATTTTCATTAACAATATAATTTTTGTTTTTCTCAAAGAGTTCTTTAGCTTTTAATGAATTTAAAATATAGAAAATCCACGGTTCGTCAGGATTATACAAATCAACTATTTTTAAAGCTTGTTCACAAAAATTTACTCCCTCGTTTGTTAATGTTACATTTTGAGTTTTTTCATCAGTTGTATAATGAATTTGTGGTCTTAAAATTTTTGCTAATTTTGTAGTTTGGAAATATTTTTCAGTAGAAGTTTCCCCAGGCCCTGAAATTATAAGGGGCGTTCGAGCTTCGTCAATTAAGATTGAATCAACTTCATCAATTACGCAATAAAAAAAAGGTCTTTGAACTACGTCCTCAGCACTATAAGCCATGTTATCGCGTAAATAATCAAACCCAAGTGCACTATTAGTTACGTAAACAACGTCAAGCATAATTTTTTTTCTTTTCATCCGAATCCATCTCTTCTTGAATTAGACCAACAGTTAAACCTAAAAAAGTATGTACTTGGCCTACTGAAGTAGCGTCTCTTCGAGCTAAATAATCATTTACAGTAATTACGTGCGTTCCTTTTCCATATAAAGCATTTAAAAACGTTGGCAATAATGCAACCAAAGTTTTACCTTCGCCCGTTTTCATTTCGGAAATTTTACCCTCATCTAACACTAAACCACCAATTAGTTGTACATCAAAATGGCGAAGGCCAAGAACTCGACGACTAGCTTCCCGAACTAATGCAAACGCTTCTGGGATAATTGAATTTTTAGGTTCTCCATTTAAAAGACGTTTTTTCAACTCTCCCGTTTTTACTTTTAAATCTAAATCGGTAAGGGACTGAAGTTTCTTTTCTAAAGCATTGATCTGATCAATTTGGGGCTTATATTTGGATAAAACCTTTTTCGAAGGGTCTTGAAAAAAAGTTTCAAGCATAGATTTAAATTATTTTTACTATTTAAAAAACGAATATTAATACATAAATTTTGAACTATGTAAAGGTATTCTATATACCTAATATATACCTACAATTGGTACTTTTTGACAAGGAAGTTCTAAAAATTATTATTAATGTATCACCCTGTTAATAAAATGCTGCTTGAAATGACTGAAAAATATTATTCTAACTCTACTAATAAGTATTTAATACAATGCGAAAGTAAGTTGGTCTGAACAACATATGGTAGGATTGCTTGTACGTGAAAAACAATTAAGAACGGTTTGAAAAATCTGACTCAAGTTGAGTTCGCCAAGGCTCGATTGTATTTTCAATAGACTGTAAATAATCGAGTTATTAAATAGCGGGAAACGGATTTGAACCATTGACCTTCGGGTTATGAGCCCGACGAGCTACCAAACTGCTCTATCCCGCGAAAAGTTATAGTATTATATACTAATAGTACTTCTTTTATTTGTCAATATAACTTTATGTTAAATAAACATCTCGGCAACCTTTTGATCCATTAATTTAGTTGTTAAACTTCTTAAAACAAATTCATCACGCTGTAATTCAACGTTAATTTGTTTAATTAGAGTATCGTTACCAGGGTATACAAATTGCACTGATGTTGCCGTGTCAAAGCCTTTAATCGGGTAAGCTAAAGATTTTTTACCATGGTTTTTCACCATTACCTGAGTACCTTTATCTTTAATAAAGTCTTTATAAAAATTAACTCGCTCTTCTGTAGTATCTTCTGATGTCGTGAATTTAAATAATACTACTAGCTCGTATAATTCTAATTCTTTTTTATTCATAGTAAAGATATTTAATATTTTTATAATATTTATTAAGTCCTTAGCTACATAATACATTAATTAAATAAATTTAAGCAATACCAAATTTAACTGTATAGCTTATGTCGCGTAAAAAGTAAATTAGGTTTGCTAATTAAAATTTCCGTAACCGCTATAAAAAATTTAATTAAAAATTGTTTTCCTCTCTTTAAATGACTCGTAAGTAACTAAATTTTACTAGGGTGTTATAATTAATAAAGCAAAAAAAATATGAAATATAAGAATGCTTCTAGCAGATGATTTAGATCAGTTATTAAATGTATTGCCTGGCTTTATAAGTGATCCACTAAAAGAACATCCTCGTCGGGAACAGCTAATTGAAATTATTCTTGATATCGGACGTCGGCCAGAAGCACGATTTTCAAATAATACAGAATATTTATCCTATCGTACTATTGTTTGGAAAGATTTAGATTACATTCTTAAGCGTCTAGGAAAATTTAGTTCTGATAACCGTGCCGGAATAGAAAAAACTTTGCATAGAATTAGCTCACTCCGAAACCGCCAAGGTAGTGTAATTGGACTGACATGTAGAATTGGTAGAGCAATTTTTGGTACTGTAAGTATTATAAGGGACCTTTTAGAACAAAAAAAATCTATATTATTGTTAGGAAGACCTGGTGTAGGTAAAACAACAGCCATTCGAGAAATTGCAAGAGTTTTAGCTGATGGCATGCAAAAACGCGTTATTATTATTGACACGTCCAATGAAATTGCAGGGGATGGAGATTTACCCCACCCGTCAATAGGTAAAGCAAGACGTATGCAGGTTTCTAATCATCAAGACCAGCATGAAGTTATGATCGAAGCTGTTGAAAATCACATGCCGGAAATCATTATTATTGACGAAATTGGTACAGAATTAGAGGCTGCAGCAGCCCGTACAATTGCTGAGCGAGGAGTGCAACTTGTTGGAACAGCACATGGTAACACATTAGAGAATTTAATTAAAAACCCAACAATTTCAGATTTAGTTGGAGGTATACAATATGTTACTTTGGGTGATGAAGAAGCAAAAAGAAGGGGTTCATCAAAAAGCATTCTCGAACGGAAGGCTCCCCCAACTTTTGATGTTGCTGTTGAACTTCATGATACAAATACATGGGTAATACATGATAAAGTTGAACAATCGGTAGATTATTTCTTACAAGGCCAAGATTTTTTAATACAAAAACGTACTTTATTAAGAGATAGTAAAAAATTAGAAAATGTTGTTGATTGTAAACTTATCTATAATAATAAACAAACGGACTCAACTAAAGATTCCTCTCTGAAGCTTCAAGGGACAGAAAAGAAGCACAAAAATAGTTACCTTGTTAATAAAAATAGCAATTTAGAAAAGACAAAAAACAAAAAACTTACAAAAAACAATGAGGATTTTAGAAAAAATCTTGAACAAGATTTTACTTTTTTATATGTCTACGGAATAAACAATCAAGATTTAAAATCGCTTATTAAAACGTTAAAATTACCTGTTATTATAACAAAAGAAATACAATATGCAGATGCTATATTAGCTTTAGCTAATTTAGTTAAAAATAACAGGAAGTTAAAACAAATTTCGCAATCAAAAAAAATAACCATTTATACAATACAAAGTAATAGTTTATTACAAATTGCTAAGGCACTTCGGCTTCTTGCTAAAAATAATTCACTTTCACTTGTTAAAGAAGAGAATAGTAACAATAAGATCACAACTATTATAAGTCAAGAATTTCTAACGCCACTTGAAGAAACTCGATTAGCTATTGAAGAATTAGTTATCGCAAAAAACGTTACCATAGATTTGTTTCCAAGACCAGATTGCGTAAGAAAGCAACAATATGAATTAATCGACAACTATAAATTATCAGGTATTACTGTAGGCAAAGAAGAAAATAAACGAATTCGTATTTTTCCACAACGGTATTTAGACAGTAAAGTCCCTAAGAAATAAAATTTAATGCTATAATTAAATATTAGGATATTAACATCTTCCTTTAACAAGCAGAATTGAAAAATGCCCGAATTATAAAAAAATGTCTCACTTTACTAAGATTAAGACAAAACTTTATGACCGTTTAACAATTGAGAAAAGTCTTGCTGACTTAAATATCGAATGGGAATCTGGTGCTGAAAAGATCAGAGGTTATAATAATCAAGAACACTCAGCTGATATTGTTATTCGCCAGAATAATAATCACGATATTGGTTTTAAATGGAACAATAACGAGTATGAGCTTGTTGCAGATTTAATGTTTTGGGACCAGAACTATTCTGTTGATAAGTTTTTGAATCAAGTACATCAACGTTATGCTTTTAACCTTATTACAAAAGTAAGTGAAGAACAAAGTTTAGAATTTGTCGAAACAGAAAATTTGGAAGATGGGTCGATTAGACTTTTATTAAGAAAAGTCTCGTAATAAGTTTAATTCAAACTATATACTCATTTTGGTTTAATAAAATAACTGTATATTATAGATTTAATTAATTAAGTCTGTAAAATTTAATTTAGTTATTTATAAATATAAGCTATGACTCTTATACGCAATTTAAAAAGCAAGGACTTTAAGAATAATCGGCGGACAAATACAAAAATGTCTTCAACTGCTGCCTGTTCATCTGTGATTGTTGGGTTAATAGTTGGATGGTACTATAAGGATTCTAAGGTACTTCCACTTATAATTTCAGCTTTTACTGGAGGTTAATAACATGGCTTATGTTTTACAAAAAGCTGCAGAAGAAGTGACTGAAAGAGCACTTGTTCCGTATGTTAAAGAAAAAATTGTTGAATCTGGGCTCTCGACTATAGTTGTTAAATGGTTGCCCTGGAGTGGTGTTGTGATGCAGTCAGCTGGTCTATATAAAGAAGTCTCCTATGGTTTAACCTACTCGGGTGGTGTTAGTTGGCTAGTAAGACAGATCGTATACTGTTGTTTTCCACAAACCAAAGCGTTTATAATTATGGGACGCTGTTTATCATTTATATCTGGTATCGTAGCCTCAGTATGTGCGAGTGCAACTCCAACATTCCCCTTATTGTTAACTAGTACACTTGGAGCTTTAAGATCATTATTACGTGATTAAAAAGAAAAACTTACCTCTAAGCATAAGAATCTCTAAAAATATTTTAGAGATTCTTACAAGAATTAAAGATTTTTTTAAATTATAACGCATTAATTAGCATTATGCCTTTCGTAAATTTTTTAGAAGATATGAATTATAGTGACAAAACTATAATCAACAGAGGGATTATCGAGTATAGCTACGAAAGATGCTCTTTGCTTAATAGTAGTTTCAAAGAATTTTTTTTTAAAAAAAGTGATCTGGACTGTTGTCACCTTAAGAACTTAGAAATATATAATTCTACGATTTCTAAGTGCGATTTTTATAGTACTTCTTTTTATAATATAAAGATGGTTGACTCGGCCTGTTACTCGAGCAACTTCAATGACTGTAGTTTTTCATATTTAAATTTAGACGAGTGTTGTTTTTATACTACAGTTTTCAAAAATTGCAGCTTTAAGAAGAACAGTTATAGCTCAGATCGGATAAAACGACTCTTCAATGAAAATGTATTTATAAACTGTACAATTATCAATTAGATATGGTTATTTTAATCTCACTAAACGAAATTAAACTATGGTTTGTGGCTTTTATAGCCAGCTGTAGCGGTTTTACTACGAAAATAACAGGGCCCATACTAGCATGTCCTGAAGCCATAGTTATGAAGGCGCAAAGGAGTGCGAAAGTCCTTCTAATGGATGCGTTACCCTTCTCTGAATCTTACTTATCACACCAGAGTAGGTTTCGTGACGCCAAACTTAAACCATATACGGAAATTCAATTTAGAGAAATGTTGCTCCAAAAGGATTTAGAAAGGAGTAAAACAACCGTTGATTTCAAGGCAATTGAGAAAAATGCATTAAACGAGCTCGACACTATCCGCTTGCTCGAACTCAAAGGACTAATCGAAAACCCCTGGAGGGGAACAGACTCTAGCATAGTCCACCCTGATATTTACGGGAATATGACCAATACGTTTATCGACGAGTTGAACGGATTTGATACTCTGGGAGAGGCTGGTTTTTTATTGAAATTAGTTAAAAAAGAAAACCCCACTATGCGAATCGGTTTAGAAATTAAGAATCCCTGTGATGATGAGAATATCATTTTAAATACGAGAAAACTTGCTATTGGTGGGTTAAAAAAAAGCATGCAGAAGAGAGCATATGATGAAGGTTATTACAAAAACCACTATTGTCACCAGGTTATGGGTACTACCAACTATGACAAGGTATTAGTCCTAAGCCTGTTTGGTATCAAACCTGAGCTTAAATCTCTCTATTTGGAACAGCTTAAAAGAGGCATTGAAGATCACGAAAAAGGTCTAAAAAACGCTAATTATCAGAAGATTGAACTTGAAAGCGAACACATGAGCATTAAAAACCCATCCATTAAGAGATATAAAAAGTTTTTTGGACAAAGGAAAGTATTCATTCTAGATACGAAATTATCTTATTTTCGTATCGATACCACTGTTAAATATATTGTTAGAAATTTATTATAAACACAGTAAAGAAGTCGCAACATGTACTTGTTACATAGTAAGAACTATGAGTTGCGAATAAAACTTTACTTTGCTAATTACAACACCTGTATCTTACATACAGGTGTTGTAATGAGAACAAAGGTCGGATCACTCCGCGTCCCTAATGTCTTCAAGAAACCACCTTGACAAAGCGGCTGACCGGCTTTCAATCGGTTCGTGACGCCCTGGTCTCTTCAGACAAAGAGGGGAAATTTTTGAGAAAAATTGTTCGTCGTCCATAAAGTATGTGAAAAGCCCCACCCAACTTTTCCTTGCTTCAATGTTCCTACATTTTTCGATAATCAAAGGGGACTCATACACGCCTAAAAGCAGACTTGAAAACGTTGCCGATAGTAATGTCACATCTGCTCTGAGATTTCGAGCAGTCATTATTTTCTTCAGCCTTTTAAGTTCTGCTGACTCCATAAAGATTAGTCTAAACTTATAAATATTGCCAACTTTAGGTCGTTTTAAGTAGTTATGCAGTTCCGCTTTCTCAGTGTTCTGATATAAGTTGTAAGCCTCAACCGCCTGGTCGTAGTTTAGATATTCTCCCATTTCCATTTGTCCTTGACTTTTGAGCCAGTTGACGTATTGTTCCCCGGCTTTACAAGATAAAGACCTTATATAAATACAGTTTGAGCTCGCTATTTTTTGGCAAAGATATAGCAACGTAGAACCTGCCTGTTGCGATTGCGATTCGTTGATCCTCTTTACCAGAGACAATATCTCTGGGTTAAGAATAACCTCTTCTTCGAACTCGTTTCCAAACCTAGCTATTGAGATTTTCTCTTCTTCAGATACTACCACGAAAATTTCTTCTATTTCGAATGCGACCTCATGTGCTAAGCAGTTCGTCTTATAATAATTAAACTCTAGGTGTAAGTTTCCTTTGGAGTTATTAAATTTTACGCTTCCATTTACTAGATAACAGAAATCGTCAGGTCGGACGCATTCAAATTCTTCGAACGAGCTCCTATTTATCTGTGACACCTTGATGAAACCTGTTATTGTACCCTTGTCGTCATCTTTACCTAGTCCCGGTTTTACCAAGTTATTGATAGGAAGGAAGGACTGACTGCTATTTATGTATATAGTTTGAATTAAATAGTACTATACCATATAGTATTTCACCTAGTTGTATTATTTTATTACGAAATTGAAATAAAGATAATATTGCCATAATTTATTCTACTTTACCCTGAATAGAGGACTTTACTTCTAAAATTGAACTATTAATTATTTTTTTTTCGCCTTGACCTAACTTCTCTATCTTTAACTACTTTTACCTTAAAAGGTGTTACAACATGGTCTCTTTCGGCAAACTCCGACTCTGACATCCCCACCAGGTATTATAAGAGAGTAATCGATGAGTTTATTAATTCTTATATTTCACGTATTCGTAATCCACCATCTGCTGAAAAATCAATCCTAGCTGAAAATTGAACATTTCCTAATGCTTCTACATTACGCTTTGAAACTTTATAGTATATTTTAAATAAAAAAATACTTATTCTGTATTAATAGCGTTAATATTTTAGTGCAAAATAATAAGGGACTTACCAGCGGCCTTCAGCTTTGGTACGCGGGAAAAACTAGTGCACAAACTATTAATGTTCTTGGTGAAACAGCTCTCGGAACTCATGCTCTGAGCGAAACTCTCGTCGAATTTTAAAAAGGTCACTACTTTTGCTGTGTTTTGAGCGGAGTTGCCTACTTGTGTTTTTTTTGTGCAGTTGCGGGCCTAATACCCTGTGTATTTGATGTCTGGAAAGGTTCAATAGTAACAGCACTAAATTGGCCCAAACTTAAACCCTTGCAGCGGCTATTATATCCGTTATGGATTCTTGGAATGTTTTTACCTATTTTTCAATTTTAATAGCAATATGAACTAAGAATTATAGGGTCTTGTACGAAGTATTCTAAAAATCTAATAACAAAAAAACGGGAGTTATTAAAACTCCCGTCTTTTTAGATTACCCTAAGATAACTAATTACGCTGCTACTGCAGGAGCAACTAGAGCTACTGGTAAAGACTCACCAGCTGCAAGATCTAGAGGGAAGTTGTGAGCGTTACGCTCGTGCATTACTTCCATACCTAGGTTTGAACGGT
>Ga0114995_10000851_pt1 | contig 21367 bp, 26 predicted proteins | sample ArcticOcean_MG_C_11_FD_87038 | JGI IMG/M metagenome (GOLD analysis project Ga0114995, IMG submission 87038) | Marine microbial communities from western Arctic Ocean - ArcticOcean_MG_CB2_154 | ecosystem: Environmental > Aquatic > Marine > Oceanic | place: Arctic Ocean: Canada Basin | collected... | reverse complement strand
GTCAAACCTCACTATATAAGTGTTTCAAATAACAGTGACGATGTCGATCTCGATGTATCCGATGCTACTAGCGAAACCGAAGTATGGTTTGATTCAAATAGTTCTTTAACTACACGTATATATATTAGTTCTGTAGCGGTTATTGGTCTGTTTGTTTTTTATCGGGTTCTCTATAAGTTCAAATAAATTTGTTTTGATTGAATAATACAGTTAGTTATTCAATCAAATATATTGTTTATCGTTACATCTTAACACGTTTGTATAATTCAAGGGCTACTAAACCACCGAATATTTGTGCTAAACAGTATGGAACTATCTCAGCAGTTGGCAATTTGCCAGCAGATGCCATTACAATAGATACAGCGGGGTTTATATGCCCACCCGATATATTACCAGTTATCAGGATTACTAGGGCGAGAGACGCACCAATTGCGATTGGATTTCCTGTTGCAAGAATAACATATACGAAAAATGTCGCTCCTAAAAACTCAGCTAAATAGTTTGTATACATTCTATACATATAAGTGACATTTTTTTGTTTTTGTGTTCTCTTAAAATGGCGTTAATGGGTTTATTTTACTTGCGTTTTTTTTCGCAGGTGCTACAGCTCCACCAGACCTCACACGCCGTATCGCGTCATTCGTTGTATTTACATCTTTGTATGTAGTAAAAGACAGGGGTGTCCCGTTTTCAGTATTTGTTCCTTTTCCAACCGCAATGGTTCTCTTTCTTCTTGAAACATCAGATGCGTCCCTAGACCCACCCATCCATTTCTTTCCTTGGACGATTGGTTCAGTTTCTACATATGTCTTACGACTCATTTGAAACTGACTTTCATTGGAACTTGTACTATCTTTTTGTGGCATAGCACCTGCGACACTTAACGCACCATTATTTATATTTTGAATACTAAACATTTTCTTAAACATCTGTAACTATTGGGTATACATTATTTACAGATTTATTTTACCGATAGGTTATGCATTATTTAACGTCGAACACGCATTAAGTCAACATACGAGGCATTTGACTCGTCTCCACCATTTGCTACATCATTGTAGTTACGAACGGTCGATTGTTGTTTTTTGAAACGGATATAATCTGAAGAATCGGAAACAAATTTAGGATTACACGATGCGGCAGCAACACCTGTACCATCGCAACTTGATATGATAGACCCAATACGTCCCTTCATTCCAGGTTTACTCGCATTCACTTGGTTCGGCCCCCCACATACATAGTTTTGACGAGAAAGATAATCACCTAAATTATTCACCGCTCTAAATGGTGTTATAACGCGTGCGTGTCCGTTTATACTGTCTTGTGCGTTTTCATTGTTCCAACCTTTACGTAATACACTTCTTGATGTTGCTTCTTCGCCTGATTTATAACTTGTAATTGTTTGCTTTGCAGAATATCCATTATAAGGACCACCTAATACTGAACTACTCATTTTATTAATCTATATCATATAACAATATTTTTATACTATCTCTAAATCATAATATCATATTAGATTGTCATTTCGTTTATTCGTTGATAATATTTTATAACCATATAATAGTTTATTATCATGGTCGAAGAGAACCTTATAGAAAAAGATAACGAGAATAACAAAGCGAATTTTAATATTCACAACAACAATGAAACAGTCGATACTGAAACCGGTGCAAAAAACGAAACAACCGATGCAGAATCGACCACACAAATCGAATCAAACGATACTGAATCCGGCGCCAAAAACGAATATCTTAATAAATTAACACTCGAACTGTTTATGAATAAAAATACGTATCAAAAGTATATTTCGCAAACGAATCCAGAACTAAATAACAAATTAAGAGAACATTACGATTCCATTACCAAATATAAAACACGTATTTTAAAATTAACGAATGAACTTCTTGATGATACGTCCTTGCAAATAACTACCGATGTCAATGAAACGTTTAATGATTATGTTAAATGTTTGGTATCCCATTTCAAAATGAAGGAGTTCGATAACAGTGATTCATATGAAACAGACACAGACACATTATTTGGAACCATAGAAGATAACGATAATATACAAGAAAACAATAGTAGCAAGACAGAACAAGATATAGAAGAAGATATACCCTCCTCATTTAGCGTAGCACAACATAATTTATGGGGTGGAAAACGAGTTGTGAGAAAAAATGTATAAGAAATATATAATGGCGAAACACACACAAAAAAGAAAACAAAAACAAAAACAAATAAAACGAAATGTAACAAATAAAACGTTCAAACTGCCTACCATTGAAATAAATGAGAATTCGAAATGTGCTCCATTGGTAGATGGAAAAACACCAGTAAAAGGAAGTTGCTTAACAATGGATTCACTACTATTATTAAAAGAGTCTTACAATAAACAATACCAAAATAGTAAGATTCTATCAGTCGAACCAGTCCAGATTTGGAATGATATGAAACTACGAATGAAAAACTGTACGAAAGAAGATTGTTGGCTAAACGTGTTAACTGATAGCAAGTTGCAAACCAAATTAAATAAATATTTATTTCGACCAAAAAAATCGGAACGCATGTCATCGCGAAAACGCGGGTGGTTGTCTTCACGAGATATACGTGATGTTCTCCAACAATACGAACACACGTATCCTACTTTCAAATTACTTGGTCCCACCGCGATAGATTTTGATTTCAAACCATCCGCATATGGAGGTTCTTGTGTTGACGATGAACTATGTTTGTTTCAAATTAGTAAACATATTGAAGAGGGTAAAACAAAATTTGGTATGGTATTTAATTTAGACAAACATAACGGTCCCGGAACTCATTGGACTTCCTTGTTTTTAGATATACAAGATAAATTTATTTTTTATTTTGACAGCAATGCGGATGATACTCCAAACGAAATAAAAACATTGATCCAGCGTATAAAACAACAGTGCATGAAATTGTCACAACCTATAAAACTAAAAACGTATTTCAATGGACTAGAACATCAATTGGTTGATGGCGAATGTGGTATATATGCGTTGTTTTTTAATATTACCATGCTTACTAATAAAGTTGGAACCGAATACTTCTCTAATCCGTTAGAAAAAATAAATTTGTTTTTGAAACAACGTATATCCGACGATTATATGTCGTCGTTCCGGAACATTTATTTTAATGATATATCGTAACTTTTATTTTATCATCTTATTACAACGATAAAATAAATATATAAAATGTCTGATTCTGAAGAAAAAAAAGAGCTTCTATTTGGAAAAGTTTTAATGGGAACAGGAGGTCCAATCTTTAAATTACCAAAACAGTCTATACAAAAACCAGTAATTGCGTTTTTGAAGGAATTGAAAAAAACTACTTCACAATACATTAATAACGAATATATATCAACAAATGATTTTTTTGAAATGAAAAGAAAAGAATATAACGAAGACAAAACAAACAAAACAAACAAAACAAACAAAACAACTTACGAGGATGTACCAGCATATAAAAGGCATTTAAAAGCAAATGGCAATCAATATAATGAAATATTGGAAGAATATAGAGATTACAATACAAAAGTAAAAGACGCAAAAAAAAATCGACCATTTAAAAAAGAATCATTTAACCTAATTTTACAAAAAGAAGGAGGTAGTAAAAAAAATAACCGTAAAACAAAACAGAATAACCGTAAAACAAAACATAACAACCGTAAAACAAAACATAACAACCGTAAAACAAAACAGAATAACCGTAAAACAAAAAAAAACAAAAAATGATATAAACATTTCGTTTGAATAATTATATCATTCATATATGTCATTATTCGTACATCCTGAAAATCAACAACTACTATGGAATATTGTGAATTCAAATGTATATGTAAACCAATTTTTTGTTACAAATCCCACTGTAAAAAAAGAGGAATGGTTTAAACAAATGATAGAATATTTCTATAAGAAACTCGACCAAAAGGAGATAACCTACGATGAACTGAATGTATTGAATAAGGACGCTCTTACATATATGGTTCAAAATATACACACTTCGTCGCCCGCATTTAGTCCATCTGTACGTAATATAGAACCACAATTTCAGGCACCTACAGCATATCCTAATACTAATATTGAAACGCCACCTATTGTTGCTAATACACGAGAACAACAATACACAAACGATTTCAAATCACGAGAACAAGAATACGCATCAATGGTTGAAAAGAAAGTACCGACCGACATTGATTTCAGTGAGAAAATAGATGAAGAACCAATACAGAATATAGACGAATTGTTACAACAACAAATGAAAGAACGAGACTCCTATTTACAGCAATATAATGGTCCGCCAATAAATCCAACGAATGACGTGTCACCTATAAAAATCGATAATACGACGAATGTTATATTGGAAACTGATACTCTGCAACCATCTAATGATAAAAAGGTGTCGTGGCAAGAAGATAAAGTGTCAAATGTAATCGACCATACATTGGATGTATTGCAAACGAATGACATGTCTACATCATCACAACAGTCGGTTCACGTTAATAAAGTGTCAAGTGTAATCAACCATACTATGGAAGCATTACAAACTGATGCCCGCATTGATTCCCAGCAACAGACAATTCACGCCGAGTTAACCATTTTACAAAACCAAATGAATACTTTGATAGAACAAGTAAATGAGCTGCGTTCTATCATTGTTCTACAGAATCAACAAACGGTTCCTTTAAAAAATAAAGTGGATATCGTCAAAGAAAAAATTGCAGAGGTTGGTAATCGTAGCAATCCCACGTTGACATCGATAGTTGAGAATGAAGTATTGTTAGAAACAGTTGAAAGTGATTCAGAATAACAAATGGAAGTATACTATCAAATAATGAATCAATTGGAACGGTGCAACATCTGGAAAATGTAAAAATGATATGTAACAAAAATGAAATAAACGCAACTACTTGTTTTTATACAATATGGAATTGTTTAAAAATACATTATACATCAATCTACACGAAAGGACTGACCGAAAAGAGCATGTGGAAAAGGAACTTGAAAAAATGAATATTCAAGGAGAACGCGTGGAAGCAATACGAAATGATGTCGGTGCGATTGGATGTTCTCTAAGTCATATTAAATGTTTAGAAATAGCGAAAGAACGTGACTATGACCACGTATTCATATGTGAAGACGATATATCTTTTCAAGATCCCGAATTATTTAAAGGAAATCTAAACAAGTTTTATAAAAACAATCAAATTAATTGGGACGTCTTAGTAGTGGGCGGAAATACAGTTCCACCATATCATCAATCGTATGATTATTGTATCCGCATATTAAATTCACAAACAACAACTGGATACGTATTGAAAAGAAACATGTATGATATTTTTATTAGAAACTTCAAAGAAAGTGTTGAAAAGTTAATTCGAGAACCCACCAAAACGAAATTATATAGTTTGGATATTTATTGGAAAAAGATGCAGCCACAGTATTTTTGGTATATGATTATACCACCTACAGTATTCCAATATGAAAGTTATAGCGATATTGAGAAACGGGTTGTTAATTACAAACCACTTATGTTGGATATGGAGAAAAAATGGTTGCGTCGATAATTATCCGTTGGTCAGATGTAAAAAACTGGATAACACGGTTTGGTTTTTTTCTTGATTTTTCATCGTTTGTAAGTTTGATTCATATTCTTTATGCATAATGCGTTGTTTGTGTTGTTCTTCATTATTAGATAAATATTGTTCCGCTTTATGTTTCTCAATTGGTGTTACATTTTGAGAACCACGATCACGCATAAACTGGTCGACTGATGAATATTGTTTTACTTTGTTTATATCTTTCTCACTAACAGAAAAAATGGTTTGGTCTTTATGCACTTTACGCAAATCATCATATTTTAATTTTTCAAATGGATCACAATATACATACTCGTCATCATTATCGTCGTAAATATTCGTGCCACTTCTATTATTCACAATAAGGTTCTCGACACCTCTGTAACGAACTAAACCTTGTTGTTTATCTTTCATAGTATCAAATACTTGCGACATATTACTTTGATTCACATTCTGTTCCGTTGTCAATGTCGAATCATCATTTTTAAACCAATCGTTTTTAGTTTCATCTATTTTATTTACCATGTTATCATTAAATAATTTATTGAATTTTGTATTGAATTCTGTTTTAGACATATCATTGATGGTTGACTTTATTTGATTCGTTGTAGTATCATTATTTTCGTTGTTTGAAGGAGTATATACACTGTTCTCCGCATCTACTTTTTGATTTTGTTTATTCTGATTATTATAAAATGTAATTAAAATATCAAACGCTTTTTTATAAAATAAGAAATATTCTGATGGCAATTTTGATTTATCGGGATGTGTCTGTATAAGTTGTTTTTTCGCTCGTTTTATGTCGTCTATCGAAATATTATATGTGAGATTGAACAACTCTAAAATGTCTTTCAACGAATACATATGAATATCTAAATTATGTGATTTGGTTGTCATAAACAATATATTGTATTGAAAAGAATATGTTTTATATATTTTTATCGTAAAAGGGATAAATATATATTATCATTCTATTCTACTACCATGCCTCGTGATATTATCACCGAAATTCGCGACCGTAAACACTTTACTGACTTGCTATTAGAGAACCCGGGACTATTAATTATAAAATTTGGTGCCGAATGGTGTAGTCCGTGTAAATTAATTGAAGATGATGTAAAAAAAGCATTTGATACCATGCCAGATAACGTCCAATGTGCTATTATCGATATTGATAATAACTTTGACGTCTATGCTTACTTGAAAACAAAAAAAATGATTTCGGGTATTCCGGCTATACTATGTTATTCCGATGATAATACTGACTTTTGTCCGAATGAATTTCATTCCGGAAGTGATAAAACCAAATTGAAAGAATTTTTTAATCGTTGTATGAAGTTACTTTAGTTTATGAACGTTTTTTTTCGTCTGTTTTTTTCGTCTGTGCGTTTTACCACCGAAAATCTTATTATCTGTTTTTTCTATACTACTTTCAATCGGTTTCTCGTCTGTAGAACCAGTCAAGTTTGAGAGAAATGATGGTTCTTCTTTTGGTTTCTCGTCTGTAGAACCAGTCAAGTTTGAGAGAAATGATGGTTCTTCTTTTGGTTTCTCGTCTGTAGAACCAGTCAAGTTTGAAAGAAGTGATGGTTCTTCTTTTTCTTCTTCGTTTACATCAGATTCTTGATTATATGTAGAATATGCAAGCACTGATGACAATATTGTAATTAATACATAATCTATAGGAGGTATTTGGTTTTCATACATAATATAAATGTTACTTTATATATTATGTATATTATTTTCCCTAAACTTTCATCTGTTTTTGTGTAAATTCATACTTTTCATTCCAAATCTGCTTTGTTTCATCATTCAGAACACTATTATTATGTCGCTCATATTGTTCGGGACTTTCATAAAAGAAAATTAATGGCGTATTTATTTTATCAAACCGACAACTTGTATCGATTACCTTAAAATATAAATTTTCGTGCATACTACCTACAGAAACATCCTCATAATACCCAGTTATCGCATTTCTAATTTTAGTACCAGGCATCATACCAGTAGAATAAAATTCTTGCTTTACCTTCTTCTTTTTACTACGAAACGATATCTTATGATATCCAGGGTCACTATTTTTATAGTTATTTCGTTTGGAATAAATATTGGGATTTGCTACTTTGTTGCTCGTTTCACTTGATGAATCACTTTCATATGATTCATCCGCAAGAGAATAGGTTTCGTATGCCTCGCCATCGTAGTTATTAACCATTTTAATAGTTTACTATTTAAAATACAATCGTCTGGTTGTAGTATATCATATAATACCCACCACTCTCTATATTATTTACAATGTGTTATTTCAACAAATAATATTTGTGTATAATGTATAGAGTAATATGTCGTCAGAAAAAGAATACCGCTATTTGACTGAAAACCAGTTAACAAAAAACTTTTATACAAATCGTTCCACCGAAGACGAATATACAATTCATATATGTTTAGTTACTTTAATTGATGACACCGTAAATCCATTCTTGAAATTTCTATTTCAAAATAACAATTCACAATATATTTTACCTTCATTTAAACTGAAAAATAATGTATTAGTTACCGAACCAAGTATGATTGGAGGCAATGATGATGATGATGATGATGAGAATAATACTATACAACCAATCGATGAAGAAGAAGAAGAAGAAGAAGATGTGTTTTTTAACACGTGTAGAGAACATATACACGCCATCACCGGAATAGACAAAGACAAAGCCGATAATTAATATAGAGGATTTGTTGAAAATGAAAATCATATACTAGTTATATTTGACTTGACAGTTGAAAATCTAAATATACACATAGATAACAAATATGATTGGGGCATTGTAAATGAAATTATAACAAATTCTATAAAAAACGTTCCTCTTTCAGAAACTATATATACACTTTTTACTAAAAATCAACACATATTACATATATACGATGATAATGATGACCATATCGAAACACCCATTATTGGATATATATGTCAAGGTGAATATGAAAATTTATCTAATATTTATTCAAATGAAACCGATGATACACAAGACAATAGTTTCATTCTTATGGTAGAAAATGTTACACATCCATTATTAGGTGAAGTATACTTGTTCTCTATGAACCCAATAAATAATGTATTTGATAATATCAAAAGATATGTCGTATTTAATAAAAACGCGGTATATGTATTGCAACCTGAATTGCAAGAAGAATATATGTCTTTCATTGTAAACGAACCAGTAGTATTTTTTAACCGTAACACCCAAACTTATTGTAGTTCACTAAACCCGAATTTTATATGTGAAATATAATTACACTTCTTCAATAGCAGTATATTCTGCTATAAATCTCATTAGATGGACGTTATCTATCTGGTCATCTAAATTGTCAAATAGTTCATCGTGAGTTGGTTTTCTATTATATGTATCGATGTATCGATCTATGTATATCGTTATTTCTTCTACTGACTTGGTATATTTTATTTCGTTTTCTTTATTGATTCGAATTTGTCTTTCGACCTCACTATTTTTGGCATCGATAATTATTTTTCGTGCACTGGTTTGTCTTACAATCTCTTCGCGTTTTTCAGTTAATTCCATTTGTTGTTGGAGAATAAAGTTATCTTTCTCGCGCATCGCAGCGTCTTGAGCACTATCAACCACATCTAATATTTCATCATACCATTTATTTCGCGACTCATCCAAACTGACTATTGTATCACATATATCTGGTTTTCTTAATTTATCAAAACGTGAACGTTTGTCAGTTCCAGGTTTTCCACTAAATTTACCATTAAATTCGCTTATAACCTTATCACTAATAGGTGGACTGGTTTCCATCAATCTATCATATTCTTGTCTACATATTTTTATAAAATTTCCGGCATCTTCTCTTTCGAGTGGTTTCTTTGTCAGTTCGATTTTTATATTTCTTGCGAATTTATCCCACGATATTGCTGAAACACGATGAGCCTCATTCAATTCAGATATTTTCAAATACTGTTGCACTGTTCCTAAAATACCTACCACCAGATTTATTGAACCGATCACAGCTGGGGCAAGAGGTTTTACTGTATCAGGTAAAGTAGCCTGGGCAAACGATGCGGTTCCACTTATAGTAGAAAGAATAATCGCCGGTATTGTAAACCACGCATGCCAAGTAGCATATTTCCCGTGTGAACGTAAATTCAACCATTTATAACATTGGGCTACATCACACCACTCTACCAGTATTTGTTCGTTATCGATAGACCACTTGATTTTGATTTCATCCTTTTTTATCAACTTATCATCGGGTTTATCGGGTTTATCGGGGATTATTTTGTCTATATTTGTATTGACAGTTTTTGCTAAATTCTCATTTTTTTCGTCATTCATATGGATAGGATATATATATTATCTATTGAAATAAAATTGTAATCACAAAATCACAATTGTATTATTATTTTCATTATATTTTACTCGTTACTCGGGTTACGTATTGTATTCAAAAATCATTATTATTGTCGCTAAATGTTTCATTCGTTTTGTTCGAATCACCGTTATCTGACTCATCATCATTTTTAATCGTCACATCCGGTTTTATAATCGTCACATCCGGTTTTATAATCGTCACATCCGGTTTTGTAATCGCCACATCATCCTTCTCTATTGTTTCATGTGTATCGCTGGTTTCGTCCATGGAATAAAATTCATTCATTGGTTCAGAATCATCAATGTCATCAATCGAGGACATGAAATTTACATTAATATTTTCTTCAACCTCTGCATCAAACTCTTGCAGTTTTGTTAAAAGGCGCGTGAATTGTTTCTTTTGTGAAACATGAAAAAAAGATATATAATTCACATACAATGTTATTTGTTGTTTTAAAATCATGTTCTCAAAGTCCAATGTATTTAAAAAATTAGATACAGAGAACCCGCCACGATTTTTATCATTATAGTTTGTTATCTTCTCACACGTATTCTCGTACTTCATTTCTAAATGGTTCACGAATTGTAAAGTCATATTATGTATACTTGATATGTCTTCGTTTGAATACTCATGACTTGTATCCAAATCCTTATAAATAGGGAAACTTTTATATTCTAGTTCGTCTCCATTCAAGTCTGCAGAATTATCTTTAATGTATGTAGATACCAAATTATAAAGTTTGTAATAGTCGCAATACATACGGTTAGATAACAGCGTTCGGAATTTATCCAGATTATCCATTTCAACTGAAAATGCTCTATATTGAAAGAAAAAAGAATCCAAACAAAAGACAAATATTTTCTTATTGTTTTTTTTCGATAACTCGCTATATACTGTTTTCAAATGGGATAATTTGGTCTGTATTGTATTTTTCATACGTAAAATTTCTTTGTTTAAATTGGTTATCGTATGAAAATTCTTTTTGAATTTATCTAAATTAAATGATTTGTTCATTCTATTTTGTATACATTTCCACCTCATAAAAAAACTCACGGAAAAGCTTTTTTATTTTTATTTATTTTTGTTTTTATTTTTGTTTTTATTTTTGTTTTTGTTTTTGTTTTTGTTTGATTATTATTTTTGTTGTTTTTAGTTTATTTGCAATCTATAGAGAAATCGTATTTTTCGACCAGAGGTCATATTTGTTCTCCCATAGATTATAATAATAATCCCTTGTATTTTCATTATAAATCTGGGTCATAATTGTATCATAATCATCATTGCAACTGGTTTCATCCACCATCTTTTTATCAATTGCGTTTGTTTCTACGTATACTACTATTTCTTTCTTCTCGTCTTTCTTCTCATCTTTCTTCTCATCTTTCGCTTCTAGATAAAACACGGGTATATTCGCAAAATTTACTACCATCTTTGGTCGTAAATCTTTATTTACGTGTTTCTTCACCTCCCAATATTGTCCCGCTTCTGCGTCATATACCAACTTAATGATATACTGTTTGTTTAATTCCACCACAAACTTCTTTGATTGAGATGTATTATATAATTCTACATTAAAGAATACATACGAATAGGAATATTTGTTCTCATTGATTTTTTTATGAAGATCGCAATATGTGATTTTGCCGATATTCATATCATGAAATGTGTTCTTTAAATCTTGCACAGTCACATATCCCAACATTCGGGGAATATATAACTTCAATGTATTTGTCTTGGACATGTTCGTTTAATTTTACTATTGTAATTTGTTAGTTGATTATTCATTCTTTTGTAACTAAAAAAGTATTCAATTTTTCGTTGAAAAATTGAATTTTTTATCACATATTATGTAATAATATTGACCTGGATGGATATGTCGGATATGGATGATATATTAGATAATGTTTTGGTAAAACGCCGGACACAAACAAAAACCACGAACTTGAACGAAAAAATATATATAACCGATCTAATCACCATTTATTATCTATCAAATGTTTATAATATTCGCCACAATAATGATCTGTTACGCTATTACATTTAAATGTAGAATAGTCCCACCAACCGCATTTTCGGTTTAAGAAAAATGTTGGCGACGCATTTTTTTCTAAACGAATGTTTTTACCTACATGATAATATAGTATAGACGGAAATGATGTAACTATATCATTGCTATTGGTAATACGATAATGTGTTAAATTGGATTTTGATTTAAAACTTTGTTTCCATCCATAATTACCAACACGAGGACTCGCAAATGATACTACTGTAACCTGTTGAGAAATTTCGTGTGATAACATATAACCATATAACGTACATAATGCGCCACCTAAACTATGACCACACACATATACCTGGTAATCTGGATGCTCTTCTAATAATTCTTTTACTTTTTGTGTTAATTTTTCATCATTATTATTGGTAGTTAATTGGTTATAAAACCCACGATGCACACATACATCTTCCTTTTCATTAATGCGTTTTTTAATAAAATTCATATCATAATACCAATCATACGCTGATTCGCTGCCTCTAAATATGATGGTTATTCTTTTATTCGTATCACTTATTGTAATACCTGCTTGTAAATCTGTATCTTCGTCGCTTATAAATTCTTTTATTTGACCGTCTATTATATTTTCAGTTAGGTGCTTTACAGCATTTTGTTTTTCATCACTTAATTTACTCTCGTCGCTTAATTTACTCTCGTCGCTTACGTTTATTCGTGAAACAAACTGTTCTATGGTATCACCAGTTACATATGGAACCGATTTTCCATAATCATATATTAAAAAAGTAAGACTTAGCATATCTACTACGTCGGTATGGTCAATTAATCCTAGTTCAGACATTCTATTATACTATACAATTTTATTTTTTAATTACTTTTATTTTCCATTTTCCCTTAATTCGATTTTTATAGACGATGGCAAAGTATTCGATTTTTCGTTGAAAAATTGAATTTTTTATCACATATTATGTAATAATATTAACCTGGATGGATATGGATGATATGGATGATATATTAGATAATGTTTTGGTAAAACGCCGGACACAAACAAAAAACCACGAACAAAAAACCACGAACTTGAACGAAAAAATATACCTAACGCACAGTTATTGTTGGGGGTATGATTTATCAATAGTAACAAAATATTTAGAATATTATGGTTTTGATGAAGTAGAAATAGACGAAGATGGACTGTATTCGGGAATGGTACTTCCAGATAGCCACTCGAAATTTTTATGGAAAATTAGTTGGATTTCATTATTCTCTTGAATATATGGTATTACACAAGGTCATTATTCATTAGCACCAGTTCCCATTGGTGTATGGTTCAACTCATTGAATTATTGGCGTTCTCCACAACCAACGTCTATGCGTCGGTGGTTCGATATAGCATGGGCAATTTCTGGTCTTACTTACCAATTACATTGTGCGATTGGGTCACAATACATGTATGAATACTGGATACTTATGACAATCACCGCGAGTTTCTATCCATTAGGACATATACTAAATAATACCAGTTCTTGGTTAGGGACGTTTAGTCAATCTATGATTCATGTTGGTGGAAATATTGCAAATGTTATATTATATTCGGGTTATGTACCCAATTGATAATACAATCTTTTGATTTGAATTCATAGAGAAGTAGTCGGTATTTCAAACTATCGCCAACGCATCTAAACAGAGACATCATGAAAAATTGAAGAAGGTCTTCGATGCGATAACAATGTAATACACCTGAAAACAAAGACAATATGACAACTATCGATGATGCTGAGTTAGAGCGACTACGCTATATGGAAGAAAAGTATAAAAAGGTTAAAATGTGGAGAAATAAAGCTACTCAAAACTGGCGTGAAAAAAATCGCGATAAATACAATGCCTCTATGCGAGATAAATACAAGGAAAAGAAGGATGATGTATCATTCAAACAGAAAAATCGTGAAAACGCAAAAAAACATTACTACAAACAAAATGAAGAATCTAAAAACATTCCTTCCTAATTTATACTAAAATTGATTCTTTTTTTGATAAAATATACCTCTGTAAAAATTACAATGAGTAGTGAATATTCAAATATGTTACATCTTGATTACAACGACATTCTTATCAAATATGGTATGGATATTCATAATATCAAGGTGGGTGAAAGTTATATCAAAATACAAAGAGACAAAACGATTACTGACTTAGGTAAGTGTCTTCATAATGAAACAATCGAGTATCCTAATTACAACAATGAATTTTGTGGCGTGGTTGAACTTTTATTTGAAAAAGCGTCTGATAAAATATATTATACATATCCTACAAAGGAAAATACGGATATTCTCCCCAAATAAATCGAGATGTCGGGTGACAAAAAAACATAAAATTGAAATACTTTACATATCAACTGTTTTACTATCATAATATCATAATAGTATAATCAAATACATTCAAAAAATGACTTCCTTAGATATAGATGTAAATCTGTATTTGAAGTCGAACATAAAACCAGAATATATTGGACGTAAACATAGACTACCGCACAATATAGACAACTTGTCTGACTTATCATTATACTCTCCTGAAAAAATAAACCTTCCGGAATTATCTAATTCTATACAAAAATGCAATGTTCTCTTGAATGATTTGACAAATATGTCTAGTGATGAAAACATAGATACATGCCCTGTTTGCTTTTCTGAACTTGGAGACACGAATGTCGTAATATCCGCGTGTAATCATAAAACGTGTGTATCTTGTTTCGCAACCAATCTGTTACATAACAAGAACAGTGGCGACTGTTGTGTTTTATGTAGAGCGAACGTTTGTAGATGAAAAATTGAATTATTTATATTCTAATATATTATTAGTAACCAGATAACAATACTATCAATAATCATAATCTATAACAATGGGCCCCGTCAAATTATCCCGGTCCATCGTCCGTAAATCTGCCAATAAACCGAAGAAGAACACTCAGGTGGGTCGTCGCACGGAGAAGAGTGTGACGGATGTGGAATATTATACGGATACGGATGAGCAGATCAAAATTCTTCTTAGAGAAGCGCCACGACTACAAAGTACTGCTAATTTTAATCCAAAGGTCACATTAGGCATAGCGTCAATCACATATGAGCGAACCAAAGGTCAAAACGTGGCGATTGATAATATATTTAACCGCTACATTGGAAACGCATTTCAGCCACGCAAAAAGATACAAATACGTAAGATACAACCAAAAAAAATGATACAACCAAACAACCCGATACAAAAAACGTTATTTGATTTCAATTATACGCGTGTTCGTCAGAACAAGAACATTCGATACTTCTTCGCGTTGAAAAAGTAAATTACCTACTCGGGTTTCATCATAAAAAATATGTACATATTGTATTTTTTTTATGAAAATAGGTCTAAACGAGTTTACTTCTTTACAATCCTCTTTACTACCTTCTTCTTGGTAGTAGTAGATTGCTTAGTGTTACCGCTACCCTGTTGTATTTTTTCACGCTTTGTCTTATATTTGGTATATTCTTTGTCAAGGTTATTCAGTTCAGTAATCCACATCTTTTCAAGAGAGGTCTTCTTCAATATTTCTAATTCTGTCTCGGTTGTTGCCTTTTCCTTCATAATCGTATCTACATTTTCTTCCGTTACAGAATCCATCGGCATCTTCACCAAATACTTATAATCTCCGTCAATGAGATTATATCCCTTTCCGTTTAGTAATTCAGTGACTTCTTGTGTCTTTTTTCGCCTCAAGTCAATTGACCCGGTGAGAGTTTCCTGAATATATTTCGCACGATTTGATAATCGCACAAGCTTCTTTTCCATATCTCGTACAAGATAATCCTTACGTTTCTGGTAGAGTCCCAAACGGATTTTATAAAATTCCTCTATAATTTCAACGGGATTGTTATACTTACGTAGTTTGCAGTCAGAATCAAACATATTCATATTGGTGGTGCTAACAGTAGTAAATAGTTTCAATAACTTTTCTACACCATTACATTCGTTCACATCTATTGACCCTTCCAACTCGCTCAGTTTTCCACGCGGAAATACAATCGTAAAATCGACCGACACTTCTGTTGAGACCGATGTAAAATCGCGGATTGAGGGAGCGGTCTTTTTTCCCGTCTTATCATTGGTCGCACCATCTACTAAGGATTCCAAGAAAGAGGTATACGGCATGGTCCACGTTCCAACCGGTAATTCTGTAATACGTATCTTGTCTTCACCGACCGTTTCATAGATTCCCTTAATCAAATACTTCTGTTCGGCGATGTTAGTAACTGTACCTTTAAACCCCTCATAATAAGGGACAAAATCTAAACTATCTACTGTCTTGTTTGTCAACTTTGCTTTCAAGTAATCAATAACCGCCTTTGGATCGTATGACGCAACACTACACGAAAACCCCGTGCCTATACCAGAAATACCATTCATTAACGCAAATGGAATAATAGGAACATAATACTCGGGCTCTACAAGTGTCCCATCATCATCCAAATACGTCAATACCGGATCATCCGCTTCTGGGAATATATGACGTGTTAATTGGTTCAATGCGGTAAAGATATATCTTTCCGACGCACTATCATCGCCACCGTGTAATCGTGTTCCAAACTGTCCGTTTGGTTCCAATAAATTCACATTATTTGAACCCACATAGTTCTGTGCCATATTTACAATGGCACCGTTCAAACTGGCTTCACCGTGATGATACGCACTATGCTCTGATACATATCCAGAGAACTGTGCGACTTTTATTTCACTGGTTAATCTTCGTTTGAATGCGGAGAATAAAATTTTACGTAACGATGTCTTCAACCCATCCACCATATTCGGTATAGATCGTGCACAGTCATATGTGCTAAAATGTATCATTTCATTATCAATGAATTCTTCATAATTAACAGACGGACGACTTGTATCCAGATAAGAGGTCTTGTTGTAATTCTCTAACCACGTCTTACGGTCATTCGCACGTTTCTTATTAAATACCTTGTCAATAGAATCGTCGCTTATTGTCCCCGAATAAACGAAATCAACAATCTTTTTATGTGCGAAGTATTCCTTAAACTCCGCAGAGGTGGATGTTCCAAGACCCTTAAAATATTTAATCGTCCACCCGGACGGGTTACTATCTGCGAAGGTAGCCTTCCATTGGTTATATTCACCATCATTGTAAAACAACTTTGTCTGAGCCCCTTTCTTCGCTCGAAGAATAGGAGTATTCATAAACGAGATAAACCCAGGTATCTTCACTAATGACGACCATTCACTGTGGAACAGATTAATACACAAACCTTTGATATGCGACCCATCCAAATCCTGATCGGTCATATACATAATCTTCCCATATCGCAAGTGTTTGTGGACATCATCCATCGATTTATATTCTTTTCCAGTTTCTAATCCTAGAATTTTCTTGATTTCACTAATTTCCTTATTTTCGGCAATTTTCTTTATTTGCTCTCCGCGAACGTTCAATAACTTACCCTTCAATGGATAAATTCCCATTGTATTTCTGTCGTCACTGGATAACCCAGATACAATACCAGACAAAGCACTCAATCCCTCACATAATATTAAGATACACTCCTTTGACTTGGTCGTTCCACTATAATTAGCATCAATCAAGTTCGCAACGCCACGAACTGACTTTGTCTTGGAACCGTCCGTTTTTTTTGCCAACTTATTCTCCTTCGCTTCTGTCAAAGAACACGCCGTATCCATCACCCCCAGTTTTGCAACCTTCTCAATAAAGGAGTCTGACACAGAACACGTCGATCCAAACTTAGCATAGGGGGTGTTCATACAATCCTTGGTTTGACTGTCGAATGACGGGTTCTCGATATCACATCGCAAAAACACTAGCAATTGTTCTTTAATTGCGGAAGGGTTCACTCGAATTTTCTTCTTCTTTTCAATATAATCACATAACTTACGAACAATCTGTCCGGTAATATAGTCTACATGCTTACCGCCCTTTGAAGTCGAAATACCATTCACAAATGATACGTGATGGAATTCGTGAGTAGGCGATATCGAAACCGCATATTCCCATCGTTCATCCGGATTTTCATATACACGCTTCACAACGTCCTTTCCGCCAATATACATATCTATATACTGCTGAAAGTTCTTTACCGGGACTAATGTATCATTATAGCTTACCTTGATTTTCTTTGCGGAATGATCGGTAACAGCACCAATATCATATACACGCTTCTTTAGAAGGGCTAACATATCAGGTGTCAGTCCATTCACACCCAACCTTGCAAAATCGGGACGAAATGATACCTTGGTATAAGGTTTTGTGGTCTTTGGTACCTTTGTAATGATAGGTGGAGTGATATTATCCAAATTGTTATGAAATTCTTGAACGTATTTTAGACCTCGGATATGGTCGATTGTTTCTACGCGTCCATATACCGACCAAATTAGAACTAATTTAAATCCAAACCCATTCTTTCCACCAACTATTTTTTTTTCGTCTTTGTTATAATTTGTAGATGTTCGCAAGTGACCGAATACCATTTCGGGGATCCATAAGTCATACTCAGGATGCTTCGCGATATCGATTCCATTTCCATCATTTGACATTGTGATTGTACCATCATCTTCGATGTTTGTATTAATATACGTTACAAATTTTTTTTCCAAGTTAGGCGAATGTATCATACGAATCACGTGGTCGCGACAATTTACAATACCTTCATCAAATAGTTTATATAGTCCAGGAATATATTCGATATCCCGCAAGACCAGTTTGTTTTGTTCATCATCAAATACCCACATATTTGCGTCCACATTTTCAACGGAACCGATATACGTATCTGGGTTATCCAGAATATGTTGTTTATCGGTTTTACGTTGATATTGTTTAGCAAGTGCAGATGTTTCAGACGACATAGTAATATACTTTGTTATTTACTCTTTATTTTCATTCATATGATATATTCAATTTTTCCAAAACAAAATATCGTAATTCTCTATATATATAATATTATGCCTACATCTATGTTTGATATCAAAAAATTTTGCGAAAATGGGACTACGCGGACGAATGGAGTTATCAATACTTCCTCTTGTAATAATAATAATATTGATTACCTGAAAGTTACTACTAGCACAAACAATCCGCAAATTTCGTGTAGAATGCGATACGCGCAAATTGCACGGGGTTTTATTCGGTAATTTGGTTCATTTAGTCAAATACAATTTATTTTCTCACAGATGTATATATATTATGAAACGTCCTACGCGTCAATCTGATGGTACTTACCACGTTAATGGAAAAAAATATGAAGAATTATTTGGAAGTCGCACACAAGTCATGAATGGTACTGCGTATAAAACAACAGGTGGTCTTGTTACGAATAGTTTACTAAAAAACAAATGGGGGCGTATTGTTTCGGCAAAGAAACATAAATCCGCAAAGAAAGAACAGCGTCTTAAGAAACACGGTTATACCGCCAAAAAGGGTAAATTCGGTCCAGTTAAGATGAAGATTAAGACGAACAAAACCAAGAAAAGTCGCAAGTAGATTTTTAGGTCATTTCTAATATGAGATATACCTTCTATTGTATATCTCATACACACGTCTAATCGAATTAGATCAAATACCAATCCATTGAAATGTATTTTTCATCCACAATATAATCCATCATGTTTTCCAACACGTATTTTTCAAAATAATTCTTACTTACAATCAATTTATCGTTCTTGTCCTGACGATTATTTGAATACATCTTACAATAATAGATATAGGTGTCATATATAGAAATATCATAGATCGAACTAGGTGAACTCGCGCGATTTGTAGTCGTATGTTTTTCGCGTAATATCTCTTTCAAACTATTTAACGCAGTCTGAATGTCCATATGTTTATCCCATAAAGAACAACGAATACCTGTAATGTATTTGTCACGGTCTATTTCAATGGATGGAAAATAATAAGAAATCAAGTCTATGATTTGTTTATCACTTAAATTTGGGAACGTGTCATTATTTAAAACACACCACTTACGAAATAAGGTCACTACTTCATCTATCTCCATATCACTTTCAGTTTCATCAATGGTTACCGTTTCCTCCCAAAATGATAGGAATTTTTCGATCGATGGCATATATTTACAACATATTCCTTTGAATAAATCTTGGTCTTCAATATAATATGTTCTTAATTTATCAGTTACAATTGTCTTGAATGTTTGTAAAAACATTATCGGTGGTAATTCTTTTCTATTCAGATAGTGTCGCCATAAATACTGCATATTATTCCAACTAATATAGGGCGTTCTCATTGTAGAACGGTTATTATCTGTTATGTCAATCAATTGATTTTCTTGTGAAATATCGATGTAATCTGTTACAAAATTAAATACTAACGATGTAGGTGAAGTGTTTTTCAAGTATAATACACTATTATTTAGTGACAAATTACTTGAATTCAAAATATATTCATCAGATGAACCATACCTCGCAGAATAATGACACGCTACTCCCATAATATCCAATGCCATATTATTAATCAAATAATTTCTCACGTGTTCTTGTTGTATATTATCATTTATATTCAATAAACGACAGTCGCTATAATTATGATCGTAGTATTTATTCTTAAAAGTCTGCGACAATTGAACTCCCATTAAAAACTGACATATATTATTTAAATCGCGTAAAAATGTATTTGCTACCGGATGTATATAATGTATTAAATTTGTATTTTTACGAAGTATATTATCTCCTAATATGGTTAAAAAATACTTTGTTTCGTTTTTGGTTGAAAATAGAGCAGGATACAATGATTCGATTACACTTTGAATTGTCTCCGTCTCAGGAATAGTTTTTATTAAACTGTTTTCGCGTATACGCTTCATTATATTCATTCGGGTTTTTTGTTTCCAAGACATTAAATTTCGACCTTTACTTATCGTACTTAATATATGATGTAATATATCGTCTTCGCTAATTGCCTGGTATTGAAGATTGTTATATACAAAATAATTATCAGTAGCAGAGATGTAATAATATAGGTTTTCATTCATAAACTTCTGTATAAATACATCTTGTTCGGCGGTTAGTTCTTCCATACGTTCCACGCGCTGTTCATGATTTTGTTTTAAATGTTCCAACACATTCGGTAACTGATTACATATATATGATTGTAATTTCGATTTCATATAAGAATCATTTTGGTATTCACCAATCAAATCATCTATCGAATTATAAATTGAATCTTTATATTCATCAACCTCATTGTTATCATTCATAATGTGGTATGTTTTTACATAAGTTGCGGTTTTATCTCTATACCTTTTTACACATTTGAATATTGTTATGTGTATAGAAAACAACATAAAAATTAT
>Ga0114995_10000849_pt1 | contig 21393 bp, 20 predicted proteins | sample ArcticOcean_MG_C_11_FD_87038 | JGI IMG/M metagenome (GOLD analysis project Ga0114995, IMG submission 87038) | Marine microbial communities from western Arctic Ocean - ArcticOcean_MG_CB2_154 | ecosystem: Environmental > Aquatic > Marine > Oceanic | place: Arctic Ocean: Canada Basin | collected... | reverse complement strand
TAGAATGATAATAATAATATTATTATATATATAATATTTTACGATCATGGCATTATTTAGTGAAAAAGGTATTATTTATACTATAATTACATTAGGTATTGTATTTGCTGCAAATGCTTTTGGTAATCAAATAAAAAGTGCGATTGGTTCCGAAAAAGGTGAAGACGAACTTATACTTAAATATTTATTAAACGAGAGTCCTCTCTATGGCTACAAGCGCGCGAAAATATGGATTCATACTACTTATGAATATAATGCAAGAAAATGGAAGAGTTTTTATTCACGAAGTTCTACGGACTTAAATCAACCCTATATTCATTTAACCATTAAATCGATCATCAATCATTGCGGTGATGATTTCAATGTTTGTTTGATCGACGACGATTCATTTAGTCAATTGATTCCCGGTTGGAAAATAAATGTGTCTGAATTACCAGAACCATCGAGGACATATTATAGAGAACTTGGTATGGTCGAGTTGTTATATATTTACGGCGGTTTAGTTGTACCCAATACATTTGTATGCATGCGTAATTTGATTGAATTATACGCAAACAATACAGTTCAAGACAAACCCTTCGTATGTGAAACACCTGACCATTATGCGTCTATGAATGATAGAAAAACATCATTTACATCTAATCATAAATTTATGGGGGCACCAAAACGTTGCCCTATCATCCGCGAACTCGTTGAATATATTAGAAAACGTAACGATAATGCACATTATAGTGCAGAACATGAATTTTTTGGATATATATCAAAGTGGTTAAACCATGAAGTTGGGCGTAACCATATTCATTTGGTAGATGGTATTTACGTAGGAACAAAAACCGCTGAAAATAAGTCGGTTTTAATTGAAGATCTATTAGGTGAAGAACCTATTGTATTTTCAAACGAACACACTTTTGGTGTCTTTATACCAGGAGACGAATTATTGAAACGTTGTGCGTACAAATGGTTTTCCGTATTACCATTAAATCAATTGTTAAGTTCCAATATGATCATTACAAAATATTTGATGGCCTCAATCGAAGAACCGAAAATGAAAGTAGAAAAACCTTTACAGCAACTGTCCCATACTGTAGTTGCTATATAATTTTTTTTGTATTTATTAAGATATTGTCAGTTTATATCTTAATATGTTAAAAATTGCTCATCGTGGATATACAAAATACCATGACGATAACACTTTGCAGGCATTTTATGATGCGGTTTATCATAAGTTTGATATGATTGAATTAGATATTCAATTGGACAAAAATAACGATATTATCATTATGCATGATATTCACATTGATTATCAATTTGTAGAAAATATGTCTTATGATGAAATAAAAGAGCATTATCCAAACACACTTTTATTATCTACGTTTTTTGAAAAATTCGATTATACAAATACAAAACTATATTTTGATTTGAAGGGAAGCAATAAATTAACCGAAATACTACATGATTTTATAGTAAAACACAATGTTGATATTGATAATATATGGTTTGCCAGTTTTAATATGAATCACATAGATTTTTTACAAAATGCGAATGAAAATTATAAACTTGGACTCATCACAGACAACATCTTTACATTAGATATTATGCAAAATATAATATCAAAATACAATCTTCAATTTGTTTGTTTCGATTGGTTGTTGTTAAACGACCAAATCATTCATTTTTTAAAATCAAACAACATTATGACATTTGTTTATACGTTAAAAGATCCAAAAATGTTCCATTTGATCAAAAAATACCAAGTGGATGGTATTGTAACGGATATTTTATATGACTAAGCTTGAATATTCATATTGTCATTTTTATACATTAAATCTGCAACTACCCCTTTCTTGGACGAAACATTATGAATATTGTAATCAATGAGGTCTATATTTTTACAACCAGTAAATAATACTCCATAACTTGCAGAAACATCCTTGGTTGATGATGTTGAATTATTTTCAACATGATTGATACAAATATTATTTCCGATCATTCTATATACTTGCGAACAAAATAGGGCCATATTACCTTTCATTACATGTGCCATCGAATCTCTCCCATCAATAATATACAGCTCATTTTTTTTAATTACATCATCAAATGTTTCAAAATTCATTCCAGATGCCCAACCCAATATACTTTGAGGTATATTGCTTCGTGTTTCTAAGAACATTGCAACTGTAAGTTGTGCATCTGTATAAACATTTCCTTTGTATAATCCATTTTTATCAACCACTACATTAAAATCAAATACATCCCCTACTGGTCCGGTAATCGCACTTCCACCATATTTATTTGTTACAACTACGTTGGTACTTGATAAACATTTAATTTCGGTTCCTTTGGAACTAACATTTTTGATGGAAACATCGTTCAATACAATGTTGTTATTACCACATTCATAATCTTCTTTCAATGGTTTAAATCCATTCACCGCAATACCCTTTGTATTTAAAACGATACCATACATGTTTGCATCTAGACCACCTTCATTATGAAATATACCATTGTCTGGATATTTTACATCACTCGATTTCAAACTATCATATACCAGTTTAATTTCATCTTTTAAAGCAGTAGTTACTTCAACTACTGTTTTCAATTTACCACCCAAAAAAATACGTTCCGTATTATCTACTTGGTCCAAGAAAGACATAATAAATTGGGCTTGGGAAAGTAATGAATTAAATTTAATTTGCATATTTTTATTATCAATGTCAATATTGTTCATATAAACATTATGGGCACCATTCAAATGAATCGCACCAACAGCAAATTGTTCAAACGTTAAATTGTCCAAGATAATATTTTTTGAATATCCTGGACCATGAATACCATGATGTGAAGATTTACCTAAACATCCATTTTTAATAATTACATTAGAGGCCACCTTTTCGTGATCCCCAAACGACGCAGGACCCTGTCCCATAATAAATGGAGTACTTGCCAATTCAATGTGACTATAAAAGGTTTGTTGATGAAAAAATAATTCGGATTGTCGTATTGAATGATTATTTAAATCCAAAATAACATTATCACTTTGTATAACAAACATTGCAAAAAATCCAAGAGCATATGCTTGCCTATATTTTTCCTCTAAATTATTTAACCATTCTTTTGTTGGTTTTCCATCACTACGTTTATTTGGTGAAAAAACAATGTCTTGGCATAATCGATAATACCCAGGTTTGTTTATAATGTAAGGACCATTTACAAAATCACATTGGTTTATATCCACTATATTTTCCATGACATTCTTGGTAATGGTCATTTTCATGATTTTTGACAAACACACATTTCTAAAATATAAATTGCTGTAGTCAAAGTCAATATCGAATAATTTAAACGGGTGTTTATACCAAGTCAAATGTGTTCTATTCTTTTTTTTTGGTTCATTCTTTTTCGATGGACAATGACAATTCGAACAACGATCACAGTTGTAAAATTCACAATGATAATATTCACATGATGTTTCTTGTTGTTCGTGGTAATTACAACATTCGTAGTGATTTGAATAACTCATATACTAATAAATGATATAATTTCATAACAAAATTGATTTTTAAAATAATATAACGACAATATATTATTAAATAAACTATGGAAAACCAATTATTGCCTCCCGAACCACCCGGTGAAAATCCCAGTGAAAATCCCAGTGAAAATCCCAGTGAAAATGACAATTTAGATGCTCGTATTATTACTCTTCCAGAAGATTTAAAAACGCATATTTATCGAAGTCATCTATTGTTTGATGCAGAACAAAAACCGATTTGTGATGAAGTTTTAACATGGTTTCAAAAATCAAAAGAGGCTCAAAGATTATCTTTAAATGAAGAAATTGTGAAAAAAGTAGAATCTTTACTAAAATATAAACGATGTATTGAATATTTACGAAACCATGATAAACAATTTGACAATTGTTACAATGATCATTATATTCGAAATCAAAAAGCGTTTGTCTTGATGCCTAGACTAGAAAGTTTCGCATTATCTATATTAATGTATAAATATCATTAATAATAATTACTACTATTATGTGCCGCATTTAATAATACTGAAAAAGACGAATTTTTATGTCCATAAATTTCTGTTGCATTTTTCCCAATCATAAAATCGATAAAGGCGAGTTCTTCGAAATTTAAATGTCCCAGTTCTTTTTTTTTATAAATGACATTGTCAAAACTTGTAATTGGTTTTGATAAATATTCTTTTTTTATATTCGTAATATTATAGGTTGCTACATAAATTTTTAAATCATTATTCGAAAAACCGATTGAGTGTATTAAATCACATAATCTTGGATGATTTGTTATCTGAAAATGTTGTATAAAATCATCTTCGTATCGATAATGTATATAATTATATTGGTCAGGCAATGTCTGTTTTATTTCTTTGAAAATTTGACGTATTTTCTTACACGGTTTTACAGTTTCATAGCAATTCATTATTTCATTTAATGGAGGACATATAGCCCAAAATTGTTTTAATACAATATGCTCCTTACCAATTCGATATAATTGAGGTAACAATGCTCGTTCTTTATCTATCCATTCAATACATTGTAAATTCGTATTATACATGTGTGTATCGTTCATGTTTAATTCAATATTTTCAAATGGAATATATAAAGAAGTATCAATAAATGAATCATTAAACAAATCATTGAACGGAACATCATACCATTTTGTTAAATTATGTTTTTCTCGTAAGGATGCATTTCGAAAAGAAAATTTGATATTATAAATTAGACAAAAATTAATTGCAAATTGTATATCATACATTTGATTACATAACCCACCATAAGTATCAAAAATCAAAATCATCTAATGTATAAAAATATATTAATATTCTAAATTTTACTCTGATCTTTCCAAACTGCTATATCTTGAGTAACTCCAAGATGTTCAACACATTTAAATTTATTATATAAGAGCATGGGCAAAACGACTTCATAATCTTCATATTCGTATGCATCATTTTGTATATCTTGAAACAATTCTTCCATAATTTGATAAAAATAGTTTATTTTTTTGCCACCTATTTTATAAAAACATGTAAAATAATATGCACGATCAACAACATCTTTATTTCGTTTAAATATCATTTCGTCTTCGTTATCATATTGTGAATAATTAAACGTATCATTTATTTTATATCGTCCGGTAATTTTAAAAATATTTTTGATATTCATGTTTTGAAAATATGTCCTTAAATACTCTAACATTTTGTATGTTTGTGAAATTTCTCCATACAATTTATGAATACAATTGTTAGTCAATTCATTTACAATTTCATCACTATGATGATTAATAAAACAATCTGTGATGTTGTTTAATGTTTGATATTCTTCGTCTTTCAAAATAGAATTATCGTATAAAATAATAAAACTATCAGGTATGTACTTTCGTATCGTTTCAACTGTTACTAATAATTGACTAAATCGTTCTTCTTTGCTGTATATCGACCGATTCGGAGCATAACTAAATGGTTTGGCTGAAGTAACAATTTTTGATGTAACTATAACAACGTTATAGTTTTGATTTAATACTGTACTATGATATCGAATGTTGTTATTTGAAAAATATTTTTCCCAAAATGGTGGATAATAGACCAACGGTTTGATTGTATAAAAATAATCTTGACTTTTTGCATATAACCATTTTAATGTAACGTCTTTTATATTATCAAAGCAATGTGAATTATGATATAATGACAAACGTCGCTGCACAGTACATGGATAAAACTTATTTTGATAAATAATAGGTAATTTTGTGATCATGGCTAAAGTAAGTGTAAAGGAAAATGATTCTGGCCATAACGACAATTCCAATAAAACATTTGGTTTGTGAGTTTCTAATAATTTATTTAAATCGTCAATTGTATGGTAACTAAATTGTTTTGCAATATTTTTAATATGAACTTTTCCAAAAACGATTATTTCTATATTTTTCTTATTTTGTATTTTTTTTTGCAATTCGCTTAATATGTAGTATCCTTTTTCTGCTGAAATATTTCCTAAAATACCGATAACAAACTTATTTGTATTCGTATTAATTACTTTCTTATCGTTATTTCGATAATCAGGTAATGCCGAAATAATAATATTATTATAATCGTTCATATATTTTCCAAAAGTGTGTAAGTTTCCGATGTGTTGTGAAATAACACGATTAAATCGATGAATATTTAATTTATAATCAACCACATCATCTTTAATCTCATAATAATGCATTTGAGGTTTTTTGAAAAACAAACTATAATCGTGTGTTAATATTGTATTATCAAGATTTAAATCTAATATTTGATTAATAAAATAAATTGAATGTTCTACAATAGAGTTGAAAAACACTTTTGTTATTTTATCTTTTACACGTTGCAATAATTTGAGAGCAACATGTTCATCCATGTAGGGTTCAAATATGATTTCATCGTTCAAATAAAAATATATTTTTCCTTTAAAATTACGTACAATTAAAAACGTAGTGTCTTTTTTATAGTGACTTATGATTGTATTCATAAAAAAAGAACATCCTCCTCCAAAACAAGGAAAATCTACAATTAATAAAAAATTATCATATTCCATCAATTTCTCATAAATATTATTTTCCTTTTTTAACGAACGAAAATAGGCATCATTTGTCTTATTGATGAAGTGAAGTTCGTTTTCATGTAAAGTACTATCTTCATTTGACGATCCTTTGTATAAGGTAACGTTATACACGTTTCTATACAAATCAAATATGTTATCGTAATTATAATTTATTATTTTATCATACTTTTCTTCCATTGGTTTAATGGACGTAATTAACCCTTCATTTTTTCCATATTCGCTCCAATGTTTAATCGCTTTTGTTTGCGTATTTATACCTGTATGTATAAGATGATTGTTATACATAATATAAAACTCCCAATCGAAATCTGGAATAAAAATTCGCCGTTTTTCGTTATACCCATTTTTTATATAATGCTCACACGCCTTATTCTTTGTAATAATACCACTTTCAATTAAATCGGAATTAATAGCAATATATTGTGTCCATTCAAATACATTTGATCGCATTTTTCGTTTTTCGTTTATTCCCACTTTAATATAATGTTTTTTTGCAGAGATTTCATTATTAATTCCCGAATCGACCAAATCTAAATTTGCAACCAAATAATCGCGCCAATCGAAATTTTTTAATATTAACTCGTCGTTTTCTGAATATTTTTCATAAGTTGGAATATTTGACATAATTATAAATAAAATATATTTTATAATAATAATAAAAACGATTCTTGTTTATTATTTAATGAAATTAATAATACAATCAAAAGAGTTGGATTTTAAAAATGAATTAAATTATGATAAGGTACATATTTTTTCTCAATTTTTTATTCCATCAAATAATCATCGATATAAAGAAATCAAATATTGTCTTCAAGAAAATGAGAAAAATACACACGTTGATTATATACATTTATTGAATGAAAAAATATATTCTCATAACGAACTTGGAGTAAAATCCGATAAAATAATACAAACGAATATTCAAAAACGGTTATCATTTCAGGATGTGTTTTCTTATATTCGAGAAAACAAAATTCAAGGGTATCTCATTTTTCTGAACTCTGATATTTGTATGTTAAAAAATTCACTCACACGATTAAAACAGTCAGATTTCCATTACTCTAAACAAATGTGTGCCATATTACGTTATGAATGTAATTATAAAAATATGACTAAATCACATATTTTTGGTCCAAGAGCAGATAGTCAAGATGCTTGGATATTTCATTCAAACCATCTTATTCCAGAACACGCCGAAAAGATTTTTTCTTTTGATTTTGGAAGACCCGGTTGTGATAACAAAATCATTTATTTAATGTCGATTCTTGGATTTGATATCATTAACGATCCTCAAAATATTCAAATATTACATGTTCATTCGTCCAAAAAAAGATCTTATTCGGCATACAATGCAATACATTTACCGGTAGGAGTTATTATACCGGCATCATTTAAACCTCAAGAATTAAATTCACAATTAGGTATAGACTTAAATAAGTTTGCAAGATGGTCAAATAATTTTCAATCGTTGATGTTTTCTGATAATAAAATTTTGTTTGATTATATTTCTTCCAAATTAATACAAAACGAAAGTTTTATTATTCCAAGAATATCAGGGATTGAAAATAACGTTGCTGTATTTGCACGTTCAATACATCAACAACTCCATCATGATATTCAACCATTGCGTAGTTATATTACAAAAACCTTACCGTCTATGAAAAACAATGCAGGGATTAAATTAACGCAAGAAAATAGTGTTATTTATTATTCTAATTTATATTTATCCGCATTTGATAAATGTGATATATTAGCCGGATGGGAACCACAAGGAGATTATATTGGTCACATTGCACAATCTCATGCATTTATGCAAAATTATTATAAAAACAAACAATTTATATGGGCTTATGTATTTGATATTTTTCATTACATTTATAGTAATCCTTGGACACAAGCATTGAAAGGAAAACGTATTTTACTCATTTCCCCTTTCCAAGAAACATTACAAGAACAAATACCGAATAGACGTCATATATATGGCGGAATTGATCTATTTCCAGAATGCGAATTTATTACCCTCAAACCTCCTCAAACCCAAGCCGATCAACCATCATCTGAATTTGCAGTAGAACTAGACGATTTTAAAAATCGCGTTGATGAACTATTGGACGATTTCGATGTAGCACTCGTGTCATGTGGTGGATATGCAAACCCGATTTGTTCTCATATTTATTCAAAAGGTAAATCGGCAATCTATGTGGGAGGTGTATTACAAATGTATTTTGGAATTTTGGGTAATCGATGGATCAAAGAAAGACCCGATATTGTAAAGCTATTTTACAATAAATATTGGAAACGTCCAAAAATGAGCGAAAGACCGTTAAATTATAATAAAGTGGAAAACGGGTGTTATTGGTAAAATAATATCTACAAAATATATAAATGGATAATTTTGTAGATATTAAACAAGAAATCAAAGATGAAGAACGTAAGGATTTCATAAACAAGATTAAGGGTTCTCCGCCGGTTCGTGGAAAAACTATCAAAATCAAAAAAACGGTGAAAAACCGACCTTTATCAAAAGACGAAATCAAGGAAAACAAAAAAACGGAAGAAAATATAGAACCTGCAATCAGCGGAAGGTTTAATGAAAAGTTTATTGATTTATTGGATGAACTTGCGTTATATATGTCAAAAAAAGGAGAGCATTTTAGAGCAAGAGCATATCAAAAAGCACAAGATACCATTATTACTTATCCAGAAGAAATCAATATTGATAATTATAAAGATTTAGTTTCTTTGCCAAATATTGGCGATACCATTGTTAAAAAGTTTGAAGAATATATTACTACCGGCGATTTACGCGTTTTGCAAAGAGAACGCGCAGACCCAAAGCACATTTTTTCTGAAATATATGGTATTGGTCCAAAAAAGGCACAGTCTATTGTAGAAAAAGGCATTACTACTATAGCACAATTACGTGAAAAGCAAGATGAAATATTAAATCCTACGCAAAAAATTGGATTGCAATATTACGAAGACATTTTAAAACGCATACCGCGATCAGAAATTGATATCTATTCTGCCATGTTTGACAAAATATTTAACGAAGTTAAAAGTGCCGAGTCCGAATTTGAAATTGTTGGCAGTTATAGGCGAGGTGCAACAATGTCAGGAGATATTGACGTTATTATTACTGGAAACAAAGACGATTTTAAACAATTTATTGATAAATTAGTCGAACAAAAAATAATTGTTGAATTATTAACACGAGGACCTACCAAAAGTCTGGTAATTGCAAAATTGCCAGATTCGGATACAGTGCGAAGAGTCGATTTTTTGTATGCTCCCAAAGAAGAATATCCTTTTGCTATATTGTATTTTACAGGTAGTAAAATATTTAATACTGTGATGAGAGGAAGAGCATTGTCGTTAGGGTATTCGTTAAATGAACATGGACTCTATAAAATGGAAGGAAAACAGAAGGGTGATAAACTCGACCAAACTTTTTCCGATGAACAATCCATTTTTTCTTTCTTAAAAATGAAATACAAAGAACCCAACCAACGTATCAATGGTCGTTCCGTTGAACCTGTAGAAGGTTCTCCAAAAGTAGAGGTACATACAATGATTCCAATCAATACTGAAAAAACAAAACCGAAAAATGTAACACGTAAAATAAAAGACAATAAAACACTATTAAAGGAAGAAAAAGAACGCATAAAAAAAGAGGGAAAAATAAAAAAAGAACTGATCAAAGAAATTGCGAAAAAGGAAAAAGAGGAAGAAAAACAAAAAAAGAAAAAAGAGAAGGAAGAAAATAAGACGCGCAAAAAACGCGCAAAAGAAGATGAAAAAACGCGTAAAAAACAAGAAAAGGAACAAAATAAAATTGAAATGAAAGCAAATAAACATAACGCTACTAAAAAGATTAGAAAGATGCCTACCACACGTTCCGGAAACAGTACGGAAAAAACAACTACTCTGCTTGTAAATAGCAAAGACACCATTTTAAAAGTCATTGAAAATTACAAATTGGGTGGTATTCACATACTCGAAAAATTAAATGAAAAAACATTAAATGAAATGTTAATGAAAACAAACGAAGTATATCGAAATTTGGGACCGAATGAAGAACTTTTGATTTCTGATAATCAATATGATATATTGGAAGATTATATCAAAGAAAAATATCCCAAAAATGAGGTAATTGGAAAAATAGGAGCACCTGTTACAAAAAACAAAATTACATTACCCTATGAAATGGCATCTATGGATAAAATAAAACCAGATACGAAAGCCCTTCCCACATGGAAATCGAAATATAGCGGACCTTATGTATTATCGTGTAAATTGGATGGTGTAAGCGGTTTATATACGACGGAAGGCGAAAATGCTGGATTATATACTCGCGGTGATGGTAAAATAGGACAAGACGTAAGTCATTTTATCAATTATTTAAATCTGCCAAAGACAAAGGATATCGTCGTTCGCGGTGAATTTATTATGAAGAAGAACACTTTCACAACAAAATATGCAAGTAAATTTGCCAATGCACGTAATTTAATTGCTGGTACTGTAAATCGTATTACTATCAATGATACAGTCAATGATATGGATTTTGTTGCATATGAAGTCATTAAACCCCCCCTTAAACCTAGTGAGCAAATGAAATTCTTACAAGACAATGGATTTACAACTGTGCGCAATGAAACAAAAGAACAAATTACCAATGATTTGTTATCAGAATATCTTGTGGATTGGAGAAAGAACTACGATTATGAAATTGATGGTGTCATTGTAACTGATGATAAAATATATTCTAGAAAATCAGGTAATCCAGATCACTCAATTGCATTTAAAATGGCACTTTCCGACCAAATGGCTGAAACCAAAGTATTAGATGTAGAGTGGAATGCTAGCAAAGACGGGTATTTAAAACCAAAAGTCCGTATTGAACCCGTAAAACTAGGTGGTGTAACTATTTCAAAGGCCACAGGTTTCAACGGTGCATTTATCGAATCAAATAAAATTGGTGTAGGTGCCGTGATCCAAATCATTCGCAGTGGCGATGTCATTCCATACATTCGCAGCATAATCACACCGGCAGAACAACCTCTTATGCCAACTGTGGATTATGTATGGAACGACAGTCATGTCGATATTATGTTAGAAAATAAAAATGATGATGAAAACGTTCGAAATCGAAATATTATCGGATTCTTGAAAGGTATTGAAGTTGATAAATTAGGTGATAAAAATGTAATCAAAATGATTGATGCTGGATTTGATACAATTCCCAAAATATTGAAGATAACAAAAGAACAATTACTTACGATTGATGGATTCAAAGAAAAAATGACCAATAACATTCACGATGGTATCAAGACACAAATTAAAAAAGCTCCATTATCCAAGATCATGTCGTCATCCAATATGTTTGGTCGTGGATTTAGTGACAAAAAAATAGAACTTGTTTTGTCGGAATATCATGATATTTTAACTTCCAACGAATCGGAAAATGCAAAAATAGATAGATTAACCAAAGTAAAGGGAATGGCAAAAAAGACGGCCGAAACATTTGTGCAAAAAATACCCGAATTTATTAAGTTCTTACAGGATTGTCAATTAGAATCAAAATTGACTGTATCGGAAAAACAAAATGAAATTGTAGTTGATGAATCCCATCCTTTGTACAAAAAATCAATTGTTATGAGCGGAACGCGTGATAAAGAATTAGAAACGAAATTGAAAGAAATAGGTGCAAATATAGGGACAAGTGTAACGAGCAAAACATTTGCAGTCATTACACCTGACCCAGATAGCGATACAGGTAAAGTGGCGAATGCAAAAAAACTGAATATTAGTATATTTACGTTGGAAAAATTCAAAGAAACATATAAATTATAATGTGTATGATTATATAAAAAAAAGAATATATTTATTATATAATGTTTTTTTACAAATTTAAAACACTTCCATTGATTTTCATATTTAACGCAAAATGTGGTTGTACAACAATTGAAAATATAATCAACGACGTCGACAACTTATTTGATACCAAAGAATATTTTGATGTGCATAAACATAAGGATAAATTTATCAATACAACACCTGCAGAGTTATGTGAAAATACTACACATCATGTTATTTTTTTTGTACGTAACCCTTATCATCGTTTTTTAAGCGGATATACCAAGATCAAAAACAAATTAATATTAAAAATCAGGTTTGATGAATCCAAAACAATAAGGCAATGTAATGAATTAGTCAAAGATGCGAACGTTAATGTAGAAGAATGGGCCGAAATTGTTTCCAATATTTCATACAACAATATTGAACGTCATTTTAAACCTCAAACTTGTTCTATTGTACAATATTTACATGACCATAAAGAGGTGATTGTTTATGATATCGAAGAATTAAGTAATTTAAAAGTTTTTTTACATGAAAAGTTTGACATTACCATTGATTGCGATATCCACGCTAAATACAATTTGAAAAAGCACGAACCTTCTGATAAAACAAAAGAATTGGTGTATGAATATTACAAAGATGATTTTGAGTTGTTAAATTATTCGAAAGAATTTCCAAAGTAATTTTATTATATTCAATGAATACAATAAAAACATATATTTGTGGTTGTGCAAAAGATGTTGGGTCTTACTTGGACGACGTCTTTGATAATATTGGATTGATAGGAAAACTATTTGATGATTTTCATATTATTATTTATTATGATAACTCGGAAGACAATACTTTAGACAAATTGCATAAATGGAACGAATATTATCAAGACAAAATGACTCTACTTATAGGAAAAGATCCCTTGACGAATATACGTACGCAAAATATTGCAAATGCCCGAAATCACCTTTTGCGAAAAATATATGAATTGAACGATGATGATTTTCCATATTTTATTATGATGGATATGGACGAAGTGAATCGCGGAAAACTGAATCCAATTGCCCTACAAAATTACTTACAACATGAAAGAAACGAAACCCCCCTGTCGTGGGATGCATTGAGTTTTAACCGAATTATTTATTACGATTTATGGGCCCTTTCCATAGATCCTTATAGTTTTAGTTGCAATCATTATGAAAATAATCATAAAGTAAAGAACCAAATGGTACATTATTTAAAACAAGAACTGGGCAGAATTGTTATAAAAAATGCGACGAATGGTTTATTACCATGCATTTCTGCATTCAATGGTTTCGCTATTTATCGTAAAAATAAATTTATCAATGTGAAATACGAGTGGAATATTCACAAAACACTCATTATATATCCTCGCCAAAATATAGATAAAATGTCTCGTGCTGTATTTCAGCAACCCATGTCTCGTCACGATGATTGCGAACATCGTTATTTTCATATACGTGCTTCACAATTGAATAAAGCGCGTATATGTATTTCTCCTATGTGTTTGTTTCAATCATGATTATATTCGTACCCCATATTTACATCTTCATTTGTCAAATAAATAAAATAATATATACAGAATACAACGATTACAACGATTACTATTTCCATTAATAGTTGTAATATATAGATTATATTGATTTAGATATTATTAATATTTCATTGGTTTGTCAAGGTGTCCATCACCTCCCATTGTTTTGTTAAGGTGTCCATCACCTCCCATTGTTTTGTTAAGGTGTCCATCACCTCCTTTTCTTTTGCGGCGAGTCTTGCCATCACTCTTCTTAAATAACTTGAATGTACCCTTCTTGGGTTTGAATCCAGCCTTTTCAAGAAGTTTCATCTTCTTAGCAGTCTTGGACTTCTTTCGGGAAACAATTCTTCCACGTTTGTTCATCATAAGATGCTTCTTTTCTAAACCTCCTGATGTATGCTTGGCATTTCCATGCATGACTTCTGCGCGAGTTCCTTTTGCTTTTACGTGTTGTGTCATTATATATTAACAACATATTTTAATTTGTTGTCAATATCTGCTAAATTACTATTGTTCTTCTTCTCCTTTTTGTTTTCTACGACTCTTTCTGTTTTTACGAGTGTTTTTTTTTCCTTTTGTTTTCACGTATCCGAATTTCCCTTTTCTAGCAAAATACCCATGCTTTTCTAAACGTTTCTCTTTTTTCGCAGTCTTATGTTTGACCGCAGAAACAATACGACCATTCTTATTCATTAACAAATCATCGATGGTTAAACCGCCCGTTGTTTTATATGCTGTTTTATTTAAAACTTGCTCTCGCGAACCAAAGAGTTCCTTATATACCTTTCCTTTCACTGTATATGTTCTGGTTTCCGGATCTCTGACTGGACGTTTCATTTATAATATGATTAGATTTTTTTATATCTTAATACAAAAATTACGTCCAATGAACTTTCCATTTAAATATACATTTTGTAATTTAGTACAATTTGTTACTTTTCGATAACTATTAGAAGACCCACCTGTTGTGCGCCCGGCTGACGGTATGGATGCATATTGACTATATTTTTGAGCACAGGTTAAAGGATTTTTCGTTGCATGTAATGATTTAATTGCCAAAGAATGTTGTTCTGTTGTTTGATAAGAACGGTCATATTTAAACATAATTGGTGCCATTGTAGATATATATATATGATCGATTTATTAAAAATTTTTAAAATTTTAAAATTTTTAAATATAATGAATTGGTATAATGATATCGATAGGTCTTAATGGATTTGGTAGAATCGGGAAGTGCGTATTCTTGCAACTTATATACAATAACAACATGGACATTAAAGTTATTAATGCACCCGATTTTGATATAAACAATTTAGAATCTTATTTAAAACGCGATAGCGTTCATAAATACAAAACATCGTTTTCTATCGCAATTATCGATAATGATACATTTGAAATAAATGGAAAGCAAATACACATTTTACGAAACCGTGATGCAAATGAATTAACATGGAAAAAATACAATGTAGATCATATTATTGATGCAACGGGTGTATATTTAACACAAGATAAAGCGAAACAACATGATGTCGACTATCTTATCATGAGTGCCCCACCAAAAGACAATACACCCCAATTCGTTTATGGTGCAAATGACCAACAATATAATGGTGAAAAAATAATTAGCAATGCATCATGTACTACCAATTGTATTAGTCCCGTTTTACGTCATTTACAAGAAAATTATGGTATTAAACAAGCCAATTTTACGACCATTCATGCTTCTACTGCAAGTCAAAAAGTCGTAGATACGGCGCATTCGAATAGTAGAACAAACCGTTCCATTTTCAATAACATCATACCGCATAGTACGGGAGCATCTAAATCTATTTTTAAGATATTGCCGGCGTTAGAAAATAAGATTGTGGGTACATCTGTACGTGTTCCTGTAAATAACGTATCCTTGGTGGATTTAAATGTAGAATTGGAACAAGACCAAACATTAGAAAATATTATGGAGCAAATGAAAAAGGATCCTTATTTACAAGTGATTAAAGAAAATATAGTAAGTTCCGATTTAATTACAACAGAATGTCCCTCTATTATTGATGAAAAGGCATCTTTAGAATTGGGAAACAATCATTTTAAGTTGATGATATGGTACGACAATGAATGGTCCTATGCTTCTCAATTAATTAAATTGATGGATGTTATATGCAAACATAACAGCGATCCATATTACATTGATAACCAAAATTTCCATAATAAAAATGTCTTGTTACGTTTAGATTTCAACGTACCCATGCACAATGGTGTGATTACAGATAATTATAGAATAAGTTCTGCTTTACCCACGATTCAACGTATATTAAAAGATAAACCAAATCGGTTAATGATGATATCTCATTTCGGTCGCCCCAATGGCGTCGAGGAAAAATATTCATTAAAACAGATTGTTCCTGAATTGGAAAAAATAATAGGAAGGTCAGTTGAATTTTTGCCACATGGATTATCGAATCAAACTATCAAAGATTTAAGCAAACAAAAATCCGAAATATATTTATTGGAAAACCTCCGGTTCCATAAGGAAGAAACCAAGTACAACTCCATGGACACGATAAACAATGAAGTATATGATACCATTCAACAATTGGGTGATATATATGTAAATGATGCATTCGGATGTATGCATAGAGATCATTTGAGTATAACTGGTATTGATACAAACGAAAAAGCACATGGATATTTAATCGAAAAAGAATTGAATGCTTTGCATCATATTACACGAAATGCTTCTTCCAAGAAAATATTAGCTATTATTGGTGGAGGTAAAATGGACGATAAATTGGAACTGCTAAAAAATTTATCAAAAAAAGTGGATCACATTTATATTTGTGGAGGTAATATTAATTCTATTGTCAAGAATGATATGAACAGCTATTTACAAGAAATTGGTTCCAATAAAGCAGAGATTTCACTAATGTGTGATGGATTATGTGGAGAAAATTTCGATACAATACCCAAACATGCTATTGTAGAACATTTACAAGAAAATGAAAACTTTTTTGATATTGGAATGAAATCATTTAACAATTTACATCAACTTGTCAAAAAACATGATATTATATTTTGGAATGGAACATTGGGTGTTGTTGAAGATGAAAAATTCAAACAAGGATCCGAATTGTTGGTCCATACCTTAAAACAAGAACTTCAAAGATGTCCGGATAAAAAGGTCATTATTGGTGGTGGCGACACCGGAGGTTTTGTAAATAAATACCAACACAATTTTACGCATATATCAACCGGTGGGGGTGCATCCATTGAATATATATCATTCAACACTTTACCTGGATTGCAATATTTTCATTAGTTCTCTGCATTGCAATTTTCGCAAACATAAAATAATTCACCATAAGCACCGTTTTCGCGCATTTCATTCCATTTATGATGAGTGTGATATTTGATGCAATTTTCACGTATTTTTTGTCTGATTTCTTTCTGTTTTATTTTCAATTCCTCTAGTTTTTCCCTATATTGTGATTGTAATTTATATATATCATCTCGTTCTTGAAGTAGTTTTTCATGAGATGTTTTAAATTCCATAATATAAATACTATAGATATATTTATATTATTCTCGTTTAAAATTTTAGAATGAAATCTTTTGTTTCATAATATTATGATGATTGTTTATATTGATGGTATTTTTGATCTATTTCATTACGGACATATAGAATCTTTTCGTAAATGCAAAGAACTCTCTGAAAACGTAACATTAATTGTAGGTGTAATTAGCGACAAGAACGCAACTTCTTATAAACGACCGCCCATTTATTGCGAATCACATCGGTATGCATTGGTTGAAAATTCTAAATATGTGGATCAAATAGTCCAAGATCCACCACTCGTTGTAACAAAAGAATTTATGGAAAAATACAATATCGATTTAGTTGTACATGGTTTCATAAATAAAGACGATGAAAACAAACAAGACTATTTTTTTCATTATCCAAAATCCGTCAATAAATTTCAAACCATTCCTTATTGTAAAGAAATAAGTACTTCGGAAATTATTAATAATATTCTATCTTCATTTTTAAAATAGCGAAAACAATTTAAAAATAATACTATTAACTATTATAAGCATGCAGATTTTTGTAAAAACCCTTACCGGAAAAACAATTACCCTTGAAGTTGAACCCAGTGATTCGATTGATAACATCAAACAGAAAATTCAAGACAAAGAAGGTATTCCCCCTGACCAACAACGTCTTATTTTTGCAGGAAAGCAGTTGGAAGATGGACGTACATTGAATGATTACAATATTCAAAAGGAATCCACGTTACATTTAGTGCTTCGTTTGAGAGGCGGTGTGTTTGATCCTTCTCTTGCAGCATTGGCAAAAACTTTCAATTGTGAGAAAAAAATTTGTCGTAAATGTTATGCCCGTCTTCCTCCTCGCGCTGTAAATTGTAGAAAAAAAAAGTGTGGTCATAGTAATCAATTGAGACCGAAAAAGACCTTAAAATAGATCCTATTTTTTATCACATATACTCTTGTATTTTTTCATCAATATATTGCATTCATCTCTTTTTAATATTTCATTCGTATCTGTCACAAGTTCTTTTATACAATTGTTATAATGTTCATACATTTTTTCACAACGCGCTTTAGGTGAATTATTTTCCATTATATAGTGTTATACATACTATATAATTTACAAAAATTTCTAATGATAATGTAAAGTATGAATGGAGGTTTAAGTTTAAAAGAAAGAGGATTAAAACTCGCTGCAAAAGTAAGTAATTCTGGCGCAAAAGTGTATTTATTATACAGAGTACGAGAATTATTTAAAAAAATACAAAAAATTAATGAGAAGGGAGACAGTATTGATGAAAAAGATGGGGAAATTGTAAAGTTATTAGGTGAAACCGAAGAAGGTCAAACAAAACCCAATATAGAATTATTTGGACCCAAACCATATTTAGTTGATAAAGATCTTACATTTGATAAAGGCGAAACAGAGGTATCTATTTTAAATTATTTGCCACAATTTAAAACGAATTGTCTTGAAACAATTGGTAAGGACAAACTCGATACAAAAATGGCAGAAACAATTGAATATTTATCGAAAGACGAAAATAGACGAGTGGTTGCTTTAATTGCAACACAGATTGATAAGAAGTTTGGAAATTTAGCAGGTTTTACAGATGATAAAGTTCATGAAATTAGTTCTGTATGTCATCAAAAGAAGGGCAAGGGTATCACACATGACCAAATTGAAAAACTTGAAATGAATCTTTTAATTGGGGCAAAGATTTACGAAGGAGTTAAATCTGCAGATAAAGAACAAGAACAAGAACGCAACAACTCAAAGGATAGTTCTGCTGGAGGTAAAAGAAAAACGAAACGAAAACGCAGAAAGTCCAAGAAATCTTCACGCAAAAAACGCAAAACAAGAAGGTCCAAGAAATAAGTTATTTAATATTACAAATAACTTATTTATATAAATGAAGAATGTTCTATTTCGAGCAAACGATTGAATTTGGCAACGCGTTCTCCACGACAAGGACTTCCTATTTTCAAATATTTTGCACCAATACCCACGGCAATATCTACAATATAAGCGTGATTTGTTTCTCCTGAACGATGAGACACAATCACATTGTTGCCTTTTTTCATCATCATTTTAGCCCCTTCCACCGCTTCACTTATCGTACCAATTTGATTTACTTTTAATAGCAATGTATTGGCCCATTTTTCTTCCAAACCTTGTTTTATCAGTATTGGATTGGTTGTAAAAAGATCATCGCCAACTATCATCAATTTATCATGATATCTACTTGTAAATGACTTCCACGCATCATAATCTGCCTCATGAAATCCATCTTCTATACTCTTCAATGCTGGATGGTCCTCAATCAATTTACCATAATAATCAATTAGTTCGTTGCTATTTACAAACTTTCCCTTCTCGATTTCATACAATTTCGTTTCTTCATTATAAAACTCGCTTGCCGCACAGTCCAATGCAATAAATACATCTTGTCCAACAACATAATTGGATAATACGATTGCTTGCTCAATGACACACAACGCTTCTTCTGCGCTATAAATAGGAGGACAAAACCCACCTTCATCGCCAATACTCTTGGACTGTTCACCATATTTTTCAACCAATAGTTTTTTCAAAGTATGATATACTTCACAATAAATACGTATTTGCGAACTTGTTGTCAAATCTTCGTTTGCAAAGATCATGAATTCTTGGATTTTTAAATCTTCAGTAACACCATGTTTTCCTCCATTAATAATATTGACAAAAGGAGTAGGTAAGTTTGTAATGTCAATTTTACTAACCATTTTATAATGTTCTGCAAAATATTCATACATTTCCATGTCTTTCAAATTTGCCGCACAATTTGCCAAACAAAAACTCAATGCAGTACTCGTATTTCCACCGTATTTTGTTTTCATTTCGGTACCATCCAAATCATTGAATTGTTTATCACAATTAGACAAATTGGTCAAGGTCTTTTTAGATAATACAAAGTGATCGTTCAGACTACGAATATTTTCAACTGCCTGAAACACAGATTTTCCATGAAACAAATCTTTCTGATCATCACGCATTTCACATACTTCCGTAGAACCACAAGACGCACCACTAGGTGTGGAACCTTTACCTATACATTTCTTGGACTCTTTATCATAACATTGTACCTCCAAAGAAGGATAACCGCGACTATCTATAATTTGGTAAGCACTTAATGTGTATGCATTCATATATTTATAGGTTCGATTGACAACATCGAGTTGAATGGGAACACCTGTACCAATTTCAAACGATTCAATTGTTTTTTCATCTTTTATTCCTAAATGAACAAATAATGCACGAAGACTATTGCCATGACCTACAAGCAAAACATTTTTCCCTGCATCTACTACTGATTTAATATATTGATCATAACCATAACCAACACGTTGTGTAACAGTATAAAGACTTTCGCCACCAGGAGGTCCTTGATAAAACGAACGTCGCCAAACCATAATTTGTTCTTTACCAAACTCATCCATTAATTCTGTTTTATCCTTTCCAGTAATATTTCCATAATCACGCTCTGCAAATTCGTGACGCGGTTTCAATTGTACAGGATTGTTTTGCACCTTTGCAATAATGTTTGCCGTGTGAATCGTACGTTCTAATTGACTAGAATAAATAAAATCAAAATGGCAATCTTTTAATAAATCTCCCGCCAAACGCGCCTCTTGTTTTCCTTGCTCGCTTAACTCTACATCAGTAAGACCTGTAAATTTGTTCAGTTTATTCCATTCTGATTCTCCGTGACGCAAAACCACAAAAACCATAATATATTATATTAGTATATTATAGTTATTACTCTTTTTTTTCCTCTTTCTCATCCTCTTTCTC
>Ga0114995_10000843_pt1 | contig 21473 bp, 27 predicted proteins | sample ArcticOcean_MG_C_11_FD_87038 | JGI IMG/M metagenome (GOLD analysis project Ga0114995, IMG submission 87038) | Marine microbial communities from western Arctic Ocean - ArcticOcean_MG_CB2_154 | ecosystem: Environmental > Aquatic > Marine > Oceanic | place: Arctic Ocean: Canada Basin | collected... | reverse complement strand
GGTACTGCACGATTAGTCGTAGAATACGTATACGACAAGTAAGACCTCGAAGTGAGGGCATTCTTTCACGGGAGTGCCTTCCTTCCCTAATTTAATACAGGAACTAAAATGACTATACAACATAATCTAATTGCTGACCCTGATATACATGAGCCTAAGGGAGTAGCAACTGCTGCAAGCAATAGCATTTATGTAGCAAACGGAAGTGGCTCAGGCGTTTGGACAGACTTTGTATCTTATGCAGGAGCATATATAACATTTAATACAGCGTCTCCTTATAATTTTACTGCAACAACCTCAGATGCTGTAGTAAATCCAACACTTATTGCAGGTCCTTTACAAAACTTTACTATAATAAGCTCACCTAATGCTAGAATACAATATGATGGTACAACTAATTCTGATGTAGATATTGTAGCTACTTTTAGTACACAGCAAGCTTCAGGTGGAAGTAGGGATGCAGAATGGGCACTCTTTAAGAATGGAGTAGAGATTCCAGGAACAAGGGCTATAAGAAGCTTAAGTACTTCTACCTATGGTAGTATTACTCTTATTGGAAATGTCTCAATGGCTACTAATGACTATATTGAGATACATGCTAAAGCAAGTGGAGCTTGTACGATTGAGTTTGCCTCTCTAGCAATAACACTTAATGGAGTACTCGCATAATGGCTAAGATGACACTACTTGATATTGTACAAGACATACTCTCAGACATGGACTCTGATGAAGTAAACAGTATATCTGATACTCAGGAATCACTTCAAGTAGCTCAGATAGTTAAGTCAAGCTACTATAATATTATTGATGGTAAAGACTTTCCGTTTCTTTATGAACTCTTTCAGTTAGATACTAGTGGTACACTAGCTAAGCCTACTCATATGGCTCTACCTGAGAATGTAGCTGATTTAAAATGGATTAAGTACAACAATAAAAAGACAACTGATACTAAAAATAAATATGAAAAGGTACAGTATAAGTTACCTGAAGACTTCTTAGAAGTTACTGATGCTAGAGATAGTTCAGACAGTAAAGTACTAGTAGTATCTGACGCTAGTAGCGTTAAGATTAATGTCTATAACGACAGAGGTCCTAAATGCTTTACATCCTTTGATGATGAAGTCTTAGTATTTGATGCTTATGATAAAGCTAAAGAAGATACTCTTCAGAATTCTTCATCACAAGCGTATGGTAAGCTAAGCGTAACCTGGTCAATGACCGACTTATTTACACCTGACCTACCAGTACAGATGTTTACTTACCTTCTTAATGAGGCAAAGTCAGCTTGTTTCTTAACACTTAAACAAATGGCTAACCAAAAGGCAGAACAGCAGTCTACATCACAAAGACGTAGGATGTCTCAGGAAGCTTGGAAAATTAAGAATGGGATTTCCTATGCTGACTATGGTCGTAAACGTAGCGTATATGGGAGTAAAAAATACTAATGCTTACTCATAACACAAAAGCTTTTATCAATGAACAGCAGTATGGTGGTAAAAAGAAAAAGAAAGTAACAAATCCGTTCAAGCATCTTCAAACTAAACCTAAGTCAAGGAGTAAGAAATAATGGCAACTCGGGAAGATAAAGCCTATAAAAAGCACTACGAAAGAGAGACAGAAAGCAATCGCAATGTAAGAAAGAAATTAATGAAGCCTATTAAAGGTGCAGTTAAGGCGGTTAAAGATTTTGTCTCTACTACCAAAAAGAAAAAAGAAGAAAATAAAAAGAATAAGGCTACTCTAAGTAAGCCTAAAAAACAAGGATATTAAAATGAGTGAAGTTAAAACTCCTGCAGGTAAAGTAATAGAAACCTTTGTAGACCCTATCACAGCTCACCTGAAGGTTAGGTTTGCTGATGGTGGAGTATTACCAGAAGAACTCTCAGGTATGTTTACATCTAAAGCTCTAGCAGATATAGCTATACAAATGTACCTACTAAAAAATGAGCCTAAACAAACTAAAGCCGTAGAAAAGAAAGAGGAAAGAAAGAAGTTTGTAAAAGACATGGTAGAAACTCTCTCTGAGGAAGACTAATGGCAGCTAAACAGGAAAAGGTATTTAACAGCTTTGTTAAAGGGTTAATCACAGAGGCGAGTCCTCTTACTTTTCCTGAGAATGCTTCTGTCGATGAAAGAAACTTTATTCTTAACAGAGATGGTTCAAGGTCAAGAAGGCTAGGTGTTGACTATGAATCACAGCATGCTTTAACCTCTTCAGGGTTTACAGTAGACCAAATAAAAACAGGTAAACAATCTTTCCATCACTGGGAATCACCTGCAGGCGATACAACTGTATCTATAGGTGTTGTTCGTATACTTAATAAGCTTTGGTTCTTAGACCTACTTACAGAGAATCCAAGTGCTAATCTGCTTAACAGTAGCTCTCCAATAGCTTTAACAGGTTTATCTACAAGTAATATAGAAACAACAGTAATTAACAATAAATTGATTATTGTGTCAGAAGACTTAGCTAAACCCATAGTACTTTCTTATGATAAAACTACAGAAGCAGTTACATCATCAGAAATAACACTTAACATTAGAGACATCTTTGGTGTTGATGATGGGTTAAATGATGATGTTAGACCTACTACGTTATCTAATACTCATAAATATAATTTACGTAACCAAGGTTGGAACGAAAGTATTATTACTACTAATGGTACAGAAGCCCTTGCCCTTACTAAAACTGACCTTGGAGTATATCCTAGTAACTCTGATGCTTGGACTCTAGGTAAAAAATCTAATCCTGGCGATGCTACTTATGAAAAATATGACCCTGCTACATTAGAAAGAAACTCTACATCAAGATTTCAAATAGCTAAAGGCTCTTATGTTCTAGATGCTTTTAATAGAGGTGCAGATAGGTCAAGTTTATCAGGCATTACAGGACTACCGACTGACCAAGAACAAGGTGCAATTACTACTGTAACCTCATATGCACAGCGACTATTCTATTCAGGAGTAACCTCAGATGTTTCTGGAGCAGACTCTAGGTCTCCTAATTACTCTGGTTATATTTTCTTTAGTAAAACTATTTCTTCTGATGATGACTTTGGTAAGTGTTATCAAATAGCTGACCCCACTGACCCTGGTATTAATGACTTAATAGATACTGATGGTGGGTCTATACAGATTCCAGAAGCTACTCGAATTGTTAAGATTGTCTCATCTCAGTCATCACTACTAGTCTTTGCAGAAAATGGTGTATGGGAGATATATGGAGATACTGGAGGCTTTATTGCTACCTCTTTCCAGGCTTCTAAGATATCTACCAATGGTGTACTAAACCCTAATTCAATTGTTAATGTAAACGGAACCTTTGCATACTGGTCTAAAGCAGGTATTTATGTACTATCTGCAGATGCAGTAGGAGGTCGATTTAAAGCTGAATCTCTATCATTAACTACCATTCAATCATTATTCTTACAAATTCCTGACGTAGGTAAAAACAATTGTAAAGGCTTTTACGATGAGAAAGAGAATCGAGTAAGGTGGTTATATAATGATACTGCTACGTACTCAACAGACTCTTATATTAATAGGTATAACAAAGAATTAATTTTAGATTTAACACTACAAGCTTGGTATGTAAATGAAGTGGCACTAGGTGCCGATAGCGTGCCTTTTTTAGCAGCCTATGTTGACATTCCTGGATATGCTGTATCGAATAATACTGTATCCGTAGAAGTAGGTAGTGACGAGGTAATTGTTTCATCAACAGACATAGTAGTTGTTGACCAAAATGTACAAGTAAATCGAAGTGCTGTATTTAGTTTTCTTACTATAGTAGGAACATCTTTTACAATATCTAAATATAGTAGTACTAGGTTTGTAGATTGGTATACAGTAGACAATGTAGGAGTAGACTATACTAGTTATATAGTTACAGGTTATGAGCTATTTGGTGATGTAATGAGAACTAAACAAGTACCTTATATATTCTTTTACTTTAAGAAAACAGAGGATGGATACTTACCTAGTGGAAGTGACCTCATATTAGCTAATCAATCTTCATGTAAAGTACAAGCACAGTGGAATTGGGCAAACAGTGCTAATAGTGGTAAATGGGGTAGAGAGTTCCAAGCATATCGTATATCAAGGTTCTATACTCCTTCTGGAGTAAGTGACCCATTTGATAATGGTGATTCTGTCATCGTAACTAAGAATAAATTACGAGGTTCAGGTAAAACTATAAGCCTTAAGATATCTTCTGAAGCAGGAAAAGATATGCAAATACTTGGATGGGCTCTGCCTGCAACAGCAGACTCAGTAGTATAATTGGAGGTACTCTATGAAGAGCCTGGAGCTTTTATACATCTAACCTACGATAATACATTAAATGTCTATATGATGCATCTAGATTGTACAGCATGGAGTATGTCAGAGTTTAAAAGATATAAAAAGATATTTAGAATAGTATGTGCTAAATTAAGAACAAGAGGTATTACAGAAGTATATGGATTAGCAATAGATGCTAAAGCAGTAAAATTTAATAAGATGTTCGGAGCGACCACTACTGGACACTTAGTAGAAGACGAAGATGGTAATTTAAACGCATTAATAAAAATGGAGACATAACATGGGTGGAGTAGTAAAAGCAATATCATCAATAGCAACTTTCGTAGCACCTGCAGCACCTTTCATGAAGATAGCAAGTCTAGCTTTCCAAGGGTACAGCATGATGCAAGAAAGAAAGCAAGGTAAGAAGGCAGCTTCAGCAGAAAGTAACAGAGCAGCCATTGCACAAAAAGCAGAGGAGCAAAAGTCTAGATATAGCCAAGCTCAAGCACAACGGCAAAGAATACAGCAGCAACGGCAAGCTAGGATACAACAAGGTATCGTTCAAGGGCAAACAGGTAATGTATTAGGGCAAGGTGGTACATCAGGATTCTCTGGGTCAACTGGAAGTATTGGTAGCCAAACCGCTTCTAACATTGGAGATATTAATGTTGCTTCTGGTTTTGCTCAAGAGCAGTCAGGATATAATATTGCTATGGGTAAAGAGATGTCTAGAGGAAGTCAAGCACAAGCAAAAGCACAGGGTTATCAACAGATGACATCTATGGCATCTAATCTTCCTGGACAAATAGGCGACATTTTTAAGATAGACTCATAAGGAAAATAAATGGCATTAGACCCACAGAGTTATCCTGTACCTCAACCTAAAGTAAAGAGTACAGTACAGCCTAGAAAAGCTAAAGAGCAGGCTTTCTATACAGCTTCCTTATCGTCTCCAGAACAGATGGAAGCAACCTTTGACCAAGTCTATGGTGACTTAGTAAACGAAGGGTATAGTGCCTCTCATGAAAATGCTTTACAGCAGTTTAAAGAAGAGCAAGACGTTGATAATAAGTTTATCGTTGCCTCTATGATTGAAGACCCTACTATAGATAAGGCTACTAAAGCTAAAGCGCTAGATTTATATTCTACAGGAGGATTCGTTAGCCAAGACTTGAAATATAAGTATGCTATGAATCTAGCTTCTGTTGATAACTCTGAGACTCTTGCTGAACAAGAAGCACAGACAGAGATGGCTAATGATTTAGCTATTACTCTACCTAACATTGAAGTTGAAGGTAATGCTGAAGATGACAGTAATATCTTTGAAGAAACTGCAGGTAATGTATTATCTTTACTTTCTTTAATTCCTGAGACAGTATCAGGTACTGTTGACTTTGGTTTAAAAGTAGGCAGTGTATACTCACAGTATAAAGAAAAGGGTGAGGTAGACTGGCAAGAAGTATATCAATCTTCTCAAGATGTAGAAGAAGGTGTACTAAAAACAACTCTAGAACTAAATGATGAGACTGTATTAAGACTTGCTAGATTTGCAGGACTAGATGATGAGATGGAAGACTCCTCTGTTGCAGGAGCTTTTGGTTACTTAGGTGAAAAAATAGAATGGTTAGCACAGGCATGGGCAGATAAAGGATGGCTAGGTGTAGACTCTAAAGAAGAGGCTATGTTTGCTATAGAAGCATTAGGCTTTATTATACCTGCAGGTCTAGTTACTAAGTCAGCTATTAAGAAAATAAGGCATAAACCAGGAAGTCCTGCTGATGTTACTAACAAGTCTAACCCTAAAGTAGGCGGAGATTTAAACAAAGAGGCTCTTGTAGATAAGGATGGAAAGCTTGCAGACTCTTTAGATACTACTAAAGAAAACATTATTGCAGAACAAGTACTTCCTGATGATATTGATTCTCCAACTAGAAAAGATGTTGTTCCTGATATCAATGATAGAGTAGAGCTAGCTGTTAAAGAATTAGATACGTATGACAAGATTGTCTTAGATACTATGTTTGATGACAATCTAGTTAAACGTCAGAACCGTTTAAATGACTTAGAAAGACGTGTAGCTATTAGAAATGAGACCTCTTTATATTATAATCAAGCTAACTCTAAGATTAACTTTACTGGTGATACACTAGATGGCACTATGGTCTTTACACAAGGACCTAACTATGCCTTTACAAGTAAAGGTTCTATACTAAACCAAGGTAATAAGCTACAAGAGCTTGCTAAAGAGATGAAGAGAACTGAGATACAAGAAGGTGTCGATGCAGGACTAGGTACTCCTCTAGAGGTAGCAAGACAGTTTAAAGAGAATGTAGTAAGAGTTAGAGACCTACGTTCAGGACAGACAATGACAATGACAGAGTTTGGTAAGACTAACTTTATTAAAGGTAAGTATCAACTAGAATTAGACTTTAGAAAAGAGTATGACATGCTTTCTAATGAAATGTTAGGACAGACATTTAAAGATAGAACACTTTCATTCTTAGGAAGTGATAAGTTAGGTACATTTTTAAATAGGTCTGTACTAGGAGAGCATCTCTTTGGTACTGGGTTTACCGCTAAATGGTTTGAGATGTCACGTAATGACCTAGCTAACCGTGCAAGCCTAGCTACAAATAAACTAACATCAAACTTTACTAGGATTGTAACAGCTAATAAGAAGATTCGTAAAGACATAGCTGATGTTATTAGAGCTCAGACTGAAGCTAAGACAGACATTATACCTATGGCTAAACTAAGGCAAGACTTTAGTCATCTATCTACAAAGCAAATAGATGCACTAGATGAGGCACAGCATGCTTGGAGAAAGACTCAAGATGCTCTATATGAAATCACTAACAATGGTGAGAAGCAAAGACTTATGTCTGGTGGCTTTAGAAAAGGTCTATACGTAGATGGTGATTATAAAGGTGCTGTTAAAGAGTTGTCTGTAAAAGAAATAGCAGACTTAGATGCTGATACAGGTCTTAAAGTATATGACCCTGACTTAGATGACTATGTTTCATACGTTCCAGGAAGCAAGGTAGTACAAATGGAAGGTAGAATGAAAGGTAATGTTAGGAAGAATGGCGAAGTATCAGACTATGTATTAGTTAATAAGAATACTATTCAAAAATTACCTCACAGAGTTATGGATAAACTTCCAGGACACTCCTTTAAAGAGTATAAGAGTAACTTCTTTATTGATGTTGTACCTAAGAAAGTAATTGAGAATGGTAAAGTATTAAGTGCTCAACAGATACTAGCACGTAATGTAGAGACTAAAGGGACTGCTTCTACTAAATTTGAGGCTGATGCTTTAATTAAAGAAATGAGTGACCCTAACTCTAAGCATTATATTGGAGATGAGTATGAAGTTCTTCAAAGACCTCGTAGCTCTGATATAGATAACATAGAAGACCATGCTTTTGAGTATAGAGTTGCGGAGGATAACTATAGGAACTCTCATACACGTACAGAAAACATGAGAGTACTAGATGGAGATGACGTGGTAAAAGACCCACTAACAGCTCTCTACGAGTCCTCACGAAGGATTACTAGGACTGCTACAGCATCACAGTTCGATAGAACCTATAAGAAAGCATTCATGAGAGACTTCTCAGAGGTTCTTGATACAGATAATAATGGTATACCTCAGTTCCCTACTAGCATAGAGCAGATAAATGCTATAGGTAAGAAGGGAGACCCTAAGAAACTAGATAAATTAGTAGGAGATGCTAGAAGACTCTGGCATAGACAAACATCTTTCCAACGTGGAGGCTCAGTCAATAAGTTAGACAGAAATATCCAACTAGGATTACACCATGTAGCTGATATATTAGAAAAAATAATTCCTGTTCCTGGATTAGAAAATACAGGTAAGTTTGCTTCTAAAGCAACAAGAGCTGTAGGTAACCTAGGTGCAGTAGGTATAACTAACAAAGCTAAACGTTTAGCATCTCTAGCTTATATTACTTACCAGATGCCATTAAGACATTGGGTTATACAACCTATGATGTTCTTTGAACAAAGTATTATCTTTCCTAAGACCTTTAAGTCAACTATGCTTAAAGCTCCAGTAGCTACTAACCTTCTATTAAGTAAAGGGGGTAGTCAACTACTTAAAGAAGGAGATATGTCTGCTTTGTCTAAAATGTTACCTGAGAAGCTAAGAAAAGAAATGATAGAAGAAATAGAGGTAATGAGAAACGAAGGTATCTTAGAATCTATTGACCTAAACTTGGCTGTATCTGAGACTGTAAAAGGATATAGTACTAGGCTAGAAGCACCTGAAGGTTACATACCTAAACTTGGTGAGAAGCTTACTACCTTATACCAAGGTACAACTAACACAATGAATAAGATGGGTTTTGCTAGAGGTGAGTTAGCTAACAGGGTAGGGCTCTGGATGCAGAATAAAGCTCGATGGATGGATGACCCTAAGAATGCAGGTAAGAACTGGAAAGACCCTATCAATACTAAAGAGATTAGCTTTGAAGCATGGAAACAATCAGGTGCAATGACTGCATCTGGTGCATTAGCTTTCCAAAAGATGCCTTTATTATCTTTCATAACACAGTTCCAGTCTATTCAAATGAAAGGTTTAATGAATATACTACAGAAAGAAGCAACTAATCTTACAGCAAAAGATAGAGCTAAGCTTGTAGCTAATAGAATATTAATGCACGGAGTAGAATTTGGAGTACCCTTAGCATTAGGTAATACGATTCTAGAATACTTCCAGTCAAGCGATGACCCAGAAATGAATGAAGTAGGTGAGATGGTAGCTAGAGGTTACCTAGATAGATTTGCTAACTTCTTCTTATCTATGGCTGCAGGTGAAAAGACAGATTTAACTCTATCTCAATCAGCTTCTCTTGGAGCTACTAATGCAATTGCAGATACTATTGGTAGTCTATGGGATGGTGCTAGGTTCTTAAGTGGAGATACCGATGCTAGACCTCCTAGTATTCCTTCATTAAAAGTAGCAACAACTGCCTTTGAGAAACTTAGTAATGTAGGCTCTATGTTTAAATTTAACCCAGTTAACTTAGACACTCTACAAGATAGTTTAACAGAGCTAGCTACAGTAACCTCAGCAGGTAATAATATTAACAAAGCTATGCTGTTCTTAGCGGCAGATGATGTGCTAACTAAGAGTGGTAGAAGTAAAGGTTTTGGCATAGGAGTACCTGAGGCTATATTCTATTCAATGGGCTTCAAGTCTAGGTATGAAGCAGACCAATGGAGACAGACTGAGTTAATGAGAGATATTAACGATAGAATCAAAGACCAAATAGAAGACTTTGATAATGATATTTTAGTTAATATGAAGAAAGATACTAAGAATACAGAGAACTTCTTCAGAATATTTAACTTACAACATAGTATCCTACAACAAGCAGGAGTATATTCTACTAGTGAAATGGATAAAATCATGTCAGGAGTTATCTCTAAACAAGAAGCTAGAATGAAGTCCAACGATACAGAGAACCTTATGAATTGGGCAATGGAACAGAATGTAGAAAGCGGAGAAATACAGAAGTTTATTACTAAGTTTGGAAGACATCCTGACCCAGTAGTACAAGAGTTTGTAAAAATGTTTAAAAACATACCACAAAAACAATTATTCGAAGAGGAATAAAACATGGCAGAGTACGGACAGAAAGTAACAAATATGGGTAAGTCAAATTATCAAGGCTACGTAAAGAAAAGCGTTGTAGATAATTCTAAAGCTATGGATACTGCTTCGAAGTTTGACGTAGGTACTAGAGCAGTTGCAGCCGCAGGAGCTGCTTATGAAGATTATGATAAGAGTCAAACCTTAGGTGGTGTAGCTGATTCTATAAATGGAATAGTCAGTGAGCAGGAAGCTAGGAGTATTCAAGGGCAGCAATCTCTTGCAGAAGGTATCATGGCTGACCAAGATGAAATAGCAACTCAAAAGAAAGCTGTTGGTTATGATGGTACTTATCCTACTGCACTTAACAGTGAGCTAACTAATAATACTCGTGGCATTACTAGTGCCCTAGCAGAGAAGACAGACATGCTCAATAAGGCTCAACAGCAAGGTATTATGTCTAAGGCTGAGTTAGAAGAACGTCTTAAAAAGATTGCTAGAGAAGCTATGGCGGCTAATCCTGCCTATACCTCTGAGATTATGGCTCATGTAACACAGGTTGCTAACATAAACAATATCTATGCTAGAGTAGCTCAAGATAAAGCTATCATAGATGCTCAGCAAGAAGATGGTGAGTATATGAAGAAGAAGCTTATTACTAAAGCTTTTGAACTTAACATCTTTCCTAATGACCCTGACTACTTAAATTCCGATGGCAGCCAGAACATGGATGCTCTTAACATGGCTATTGGTGAGAAGATGCAGGACTTACAGACATTCGATGAACTCAAAAGAGCTAACCAAACTAATGAAGAAATAAATAAAAATGATGCAGCAAAACTCTTAGACTCTGGTTACTCATCTATGGTTACTAAGGCAGCAATAACAACTACTACTGCCCAGTTACAAGAGGTTCTAAACAGTGATAGTAAGTCAAAAGACATAGATATGCAAAAAATTAGTGATAGAAACCTACAAGAAATAAAAGATTTCTATACTAAACAAGGCGTACCCCTTACTGACCCACGTGTTACAGATTCTTTACAAGCAGCAGAAACATCTCTTAATCGTTATGTTAAGCTATATACAGATAGAGCTAATGGTACTACTGAGAGTAAAGAGTTTGACAATAGGTTAAAGATTCTAAATAATAAAGGTACTCTTGAGTTTAACTTAAAGAATCCAGGACTAGCCCAAATGATTCCTTATCTAGAAGCTATGAAAGGTTTTAGTTCTCTAACACCAAATGCTAAGCAAAACATGATAGCTATACAGACTAAGATTGTAGAGTCTTTTGACACTACTTTGACTGCAGCAAGTATCAATGACCCTGAGAACATTAAGAAGGATAAAGGCTTTGGTGCTGTAGCTCCAGGTAAACAGTCAGCTATGTCTATGAGGACTATGGCAGTACTTAAGAGTATAGATGAGGTTCCTGAAAATAAGAAAGCTTTAGAAAGAGTATTACAAACTAGATCTAACTATATTAACTTAGATGATGGTACAGCAGACCCAGCTATGCAAACACAAGAGATACAGTTCTTAATTAAAGACCTAGCCTCTGCTGACATGAGAGAAGGTATACAGTACATTACAGACCCTGAAGTACTCTCTAACTTAAGTGGTGTTGTAGAAGAATATAAGGCTCCACTAGCTAATGGTGTACGCAGATTTAAGGAACAATATCCTGAAGCAGAGTTGATAATTAATCCAGGAAGTGGTATAATGATGGTTAAAAATCCTAAACCACAGCATAGACCTTTTATGCAAGGAGACTTAAAATCAATCAATGAAACTTTCACTGCATTTAAAAATCTTAATGGCACTTCTGGTAGTACCTCCGCAGATGAGTTCTACGCAGATATCTTGGGAGTACCTGAAGAAAAGAAGTAATGAGCCTGTAGCTCAACAAGAGACTGCAGGTATACTAAGTAAGATAGCATCAGTAGAGTCATCTAATAAACATATGACTGATGGAAAGCTTACAGAGTCTCCTGTAGGAGCTCTAGGTAAGTATCAACTAATGCCTGCAACTGCTAAGCAACCAGGATTTGGTGTTAAACCAATACCTGACCTACGCGAAGCTAGTGAACAGGAACATGCTCGATTCGCTCAAGACTACTATGATGCTATGTTAAAGGAGTTTGATGGTGATGAAGAGAAAGCCTTAGCGGCTTATAATGGCGGACATAAAGCTGTTAAAGACGCTGTTAAGAAAGACCCTGAGAACTGGAAACAGTACATTCCTGCTGAATCTAAGAAGTATATAGAAAAAGTAGCAATGCTATAAAAGGAGAACTATATGGAATATATATTTGTAATGTTAATTAATACAGACCCTAGTATACCTAACTGGCAATATGTAGGTAACTTTAACTCATGTGATAAAGCTGACCTCTATGTAGAACTTAATCATCCTGACAAGGTTGGGTCAAGGTGTCTAATGAAAGAGTATTTATATTTACCAGAAGGCTTTGAATTTGTAAATAAAGCATGGTAATAGGATGGGGTGAGCTTAAGATGCCTCCGATAAATCTTTGGAATGTACCAAAGAAAAAGGGAACAGGCGAGGCTTCCTATTCCCTTCTCCACAACAACCCTTAGCGAGGTACTAAGGGCACTTGACTACCATCACTGGTAGACTTCGCTTCTGAGAGTACTTGATACCATACTCGGTACCTTTACTACGTGTATCCCAGATAGCGAGAACTTTATCTGCATTGTCAATCATCTGTTTAGTCCTAACAAAGAAATACTTACTATCAAACTCTGCTGTCGGGTCTATTAAATGATACGGCAAAAACTCCACAATGTCAATACCTCTAGCAACTGCAAACTTCTTAGCTAAAGGGTCAACACCTTTTGCACTGCCAATCAGAAAGGTAATTGGTGTACCTTTATAATCTTCTACAAATTTATCGATGATAGGGAAGATTACCTCCGCCCTATCTAATGACCGACTACCTATCACGCATACCTTCATTCTGAATACCACGCAAACTGTATACGTATAATAAATATATCAATTAAGAAGTATCCTACTGTGACATCCTCTACTTGTTGATAGAAGTGTTCGATTCCTAATTGTACTCCACAAATCGTACTAAAGGTTGTAATCATATCTCTGATATCCTTGCCGCCATTAAGGCTCCACATTTAGTTCCGAATGTACCTACATATTTATGACCTCTGTAAGCTTCCCATCTACCAGGCTTACGTTGAAAGGCAGCACCACTACGATTTCTCTGAACATTAGCACTACGAGTAAGTAACTGTAGATTCTCTATACGATTATCTAATTTGTTATTATTGATATGGTCTATGGTCAAGTCACCAGGGATGGAACTATTAAGCTCCTCCCATATAACTCTATGTAAGTACTCTTTCTTTTTAGTATGTGTATTGTATACTTGAAGATACCCTGCTGAATTAAGACAGGGTCTACCATACTGTTGTGTATCTATTGCTTTACGTTTATATCTCACATGCACCTCCACTACAAGCCAAGTTATCTTTAGCTTCTGTTAAATCATCATGTTCAACTACCTTAGTTAAGTCTATACGCTTGAGGTATTTGTATAGGTTAGTGTAAGTAGCTTCATCACAATCTTCAAATGGTGCTTGTATGTAGGTACCACCATCATAGGGTAACACAGAGATACCTGTGTAGTTATACCTATTCTCCCACATCCACTTACCACATGATTCCCACTGGTGGTCTTTCAACGAGATAGTACACGATACATTATGTTGATTGTCACCGTGGTTGTGTCCGCCAGCTACCCATTCTAAATTAAATCGTTTGACTCTCTCTAAAATAGCTTTATATGGCTCTGTTCTTAAGATAGCATTGTCAGGTGCTTTCTGTGGGAACGACATAACAGCCTCAAGATGAGGTTTAAAATGGCAGTCTTCGATAAGCTGAGGAACAGTGTCTATCATATATTGATATAAAGGTTCATTCTTACCAACCCTCATACGTCTAATATAATAATCATTATGCCAAGCATGGATACCTGAACTAGAACCTAAGACAAGGCTAGTAGTACCTGCAGGTTTTACTGTCGTAATCCTAGCAGACTCGTTAATGCCTATGAGGTTAGCCACACGAGTATTCTCTAGTTTAGTTACTGCTGAAGCTTCTTTTAAGTCTAGCTCTAGGACTCCTGCAGAAGCAATACCAGTCATACTAACACCTAGCAAGGCATCCTCTTCTGAAGTTTCTTTCCAGACACTCCTGAGATAATGGAAGTCTGTATAACCTGCCTGTAAAGTACCAATAAAAGTCGCGGCTTTAACTCTATTGTTTAATTCTTTCTGAGTCTTAACATCACTTACGTTTACTTCTACTAGGTTACAATAAGAGTTAGGACGTAAGCTAATCTCAGCGCAAGGGTTAGTTCCAACATCATGGTTATTAGTCCAGAATACTCCTGGCTCTCCTGAGCCTGATTCTTCTACACGTTTCCATAGTGTCTTCCACTCATCTTCTGTCATGGTCTCTCTGTTCAACGACACAGAGTTATTAGCTCTACCTCGCTGCGGATTAAGTTCCCACCAGTCACCACTCTTAGCTGATAGCATATCTAAATCATCCTTGTCGAACAGACTAATTAACGCTGCACGTCTAATTCCACCAGATAACACTGCATCAGCTATATGACAAATCATGTCATGTACTTCAAGAGGCTTGAGCTTTCTACCTACTGCTCCGTTAAGCTTAGTTCTTAAGTTAGCTAAGCATAGTCTTAATGGGTCAGGACCTGGAGCTTTACCACCAGAGGTAATAAGCCTAGAGCCTTTAGGTCTAACATCTCTAAAGTCAAAGTTAGGGTTTGCCTTACCAGTGGTATAGGCTTTAATTAATACTTTAACAGCATCAGCCCACCCTTCAATTGAATCTCCTACTAAGAACCTGCGTGTTTTATCAGTCGGACCAACGATGTCAGGGAGTTTCTCTGTGTGTCTTCTTTGGACGCTAAAGCCGACCCCAGACCCACCAAGTAAGTTAAACATCGTCTCACTGAAAACGGCAGGATGGTCAACAGGGGAATAAGCACAATTGAACATACGATTATTAGAAAGTTCAATAGGAGTTCCACCAAATTGTAAGCTACGCATAGAAGGCAACACTTGACGATTGAATACGTATTTATATACATCTTTAATTTCCTCTTTTAATTTAGGGTACTTTCTAATGTGCATTACCATGTTACGTTCTACTAACTCTTCCCACGTCTCACGACGTTCTGCTTCAGGAACATACTTTGCGTACTTATTAAATACTGTGATGTCCGATAGTATCTTTTGACTCTTATCTAAACTGTTACTCATCTAAATCTATCTCCTCAATTAAGTTATCAACTTCTTCTAGTAGTCTGTCGAAGTTATCTTCAATCCTATCCTGAAAGTTATCTATTATATCCATAGAGTCAATGTCAAGTAGTTCCATTAAGTCAATCTCTTCTATCTTCTCAAGCTCTTGACATAATTCTGTAAAGGTTAAGTTACGTATTCCCATCCAAATCCTTTCGTTTTAAAGAGGCTTCATGGTCTTCTTTAACCATTTCATCTCTCCAAGCTACACTTGCTTTATGTTGTTCAATAAACTGGTCAGAGCTAGGCTTGCTGTTAAAGATTCTATCCCAGTTATCAAGAAGGGTTTGGTCTGATATTAGACCTCTAGGTCGTTGTGTACTTCCTTTGCTCATTAGTCTATCTCCTTATCGTAAATCAGAGCCATTGCTAAGTAGTTAATAGCTCCTAAAATTTCTCTCTCATACCAAAGATAGTTAGTCTCTTCCTTGTTTGCAACAGCTTCCATAATTTTCTTCTGTGCTTGTCCAGTTAAGAAACCTGTACCATGAACCTTAGCAAGTCCTACCCAAGGTTGGTCTGTAAAGTCATTACCATCTCCGTGCCTTTCATTACCTTTACCTTTGGTAGCCTGCTCTAAAGCAAGCTCAAAGATTCTTTCTAGTGGGTGATACTCCATAATATTATACCTTATTTAAACGTTAATGTCAAATACTTTTTAAGAAGTTTGCTTTCTTTAGCTCTTTAACTGCTTTACTTGATTGACTCCACTTACCACAGTCAATACACTGGTAACGTTGATAGCTATTAGCGCCTACTTGAGAGTAACCTCTCTTCTGTATATGACTACCACCACAAGATGGGCATACATGTCCTTCGTGTCCCTTGTGAGTGTTATGGTTGAATGGTGTAACTATCCATCCAAGTAACTTAGTATATACTTCTTCAGTTAGCTTAACATCATTACAGTTATACTTCTTCATTAACTTCCAAGCCTTAGGGTTCTTACTCATACACTCTATCCACAGAGGCATACCTTGATGGCTTGTCTTTTGTCCTACACCTAACTCTTGTGCTACATAGTCTAGCTTATTACTAGCAAACTTAAACTTACTGCGTGCTGTTTGTAATAAGTCTATGTCCTTGTAAGGGCTAGGAGGAGGAAGCTTATGTAGTAGAAATTCTCTGTTAAGAGTAGGCATATCAAATCGCTTACCGTTATAGGTAATGATAGCATCTGCTTCATCTACTAACTTATGTATCTTTGTAATCATCTGCTTAGGAGTAGACTCCATGATGCTTGCAAAGTGTACTTGCTTTTCTCCTACCCATTTGGCTGCCCAACAAAGTACTGTTGAACTCTCAATCAATTGGGATATGCTAATGTTCTGCTGCCATAGTCCCCAGTGAAAGCCTGTATGAGGCGAGGTCTCGATATCTAGTACAAGTATCTTACTCATTGTAACGTCTCCTTATTATCATCGTCAGCAAAGAACTCAAACATATCCGTAGGATTGTCATCTCCTGGAACATCAATAAGTCCTGCCTCTATCATAGTTCTAATTGCAAACTCCATTAGTATACCTGCCTCATCATTATCAACCTCAAAGCTAAATGTACACTTACCTTCTTCATCACGAACAAAGTTTGTTATATTCATTTACCCAGTCCTTTCGAGAGTCAAGCCACTCAAAACCTTCTTTGGTAGCCCACATCCCGTATGTTGTTTTACTCCCTTTACGAATCTTAACATCAGGATTCATGAAGAGAAATATAATACGAACATCAGGACAAGACTTTTTAAACCATACCATCTTCTTACGTGTTTCTAGGTCTAGTTTACCCTTTGCTTCTATGTAAGTCTTGCCTCTGCCTAACTTAAAGTCAGGATTATATGTTCGCTCTATCTCAGGCTGAGTATACTTAAAGTAGTCTGGCTCATACTTAGCCTTAGGAAACGCTTTAATTAACTTAGCCCAACAGTTTTTCTCAAACTTACTCCGAAACGAATGCGTCAAATCTATCTCCAAAGTCATCTTCTAAACTTCTTTTAATCCAAAGAACTCTAGCGTTCATAAGGAACTCTTCATCGTTACCATACATATCCCGAACCTTATTAAACATACCTAACTCATCATGGATAGATGCTAAAGCCTTACGAGCCTTAGCTTCTCCCATACCAGGGATACCCTTGATGTTGTCTGAGGTATCACCTTTAATACACTGCTCATAGAATAGTTTCATTCCATCAGCATAGGTTTGGTCAATCCATGTGTCAGGTTTTTCCCAGTTCTTACCACTAATAGCCCATTGGAAATGTTTACCTGGAATCATCAGTAGGTCTTTATCCAGAGAGCATATAATTGTCTCGTCTGTTTGATTAATACCTAATGAATCATCAGCCTCAAGCCCATCAGGTGCCATTTCTGCACCCATTTGGTTCATTGCATACTCTCTACAGGCTTGTAAATACTGAGGCTTAGGCGCCGTTCTATTAGCTTTGTACTCAGGATAGATAGATTTACGGAAGTTAGTAGCACCAGTTAAAAATGCACGGTACTCAGTTGCACCTACCTTCGCAAGGATTCCATCCATCAAATCATTCATACGATAGATGGCAATGCCTGCTCCATCATTCTCTGCACTAGCAGAACAACGGAAACAGACTAAATCCATGTCAATTAAGGCTTGCATCAGAAAGGCACGTCATCAGGAAAATCTTCAACACTTGTTGCTTGTGCCGAGGCGTCTCCCTCCATGACAAACTTCTCATATACCTTAGCTAAGGCTATTACATCATTTGCACTAGCTGTCTTACCTCCACTGGCTAACGTATTGACTGCATTAGATAGAGAGGACTGTCGTACAATGAAGCCTTGTGTCTTATCTCTTTCCTCTGAAGTAGGATAGTTACTACCTGATACTCTAGTGGCAGGCTTAGCTCCTGTGCTAGCTGAGTTAGTTTGTACTGCTACTGGTGCTGATTCGCCTGCACCTAAGATACCAATCCATTGCCAATACCCTGCATCATCCTTCTGACTATTGATATTAATTACATCACCTTTAGTCCAAGTCTGAGCTTGCTTAAACACATCAGGGTTACTGAAAGACATTAGCTTCTTAGAAGATGTCTGTCCATTGTCTCCCTTGTATGTTACTTCTATTGATTGGTATGACCGACCATTCTTTGCAGAATGTGTGTTTGGTGTGCCTACGTCTATAATATTAATTTGCATTTACAATCTCCATGTCACCCCATGTCTTACCTACTTGACACTCTACTCGCATGGGTAGGTTAAATTCAACTCCAAACATTTTCTTGAAGTTCTCTGGTACATCATTAAAACACTTGTCAACTAATTTAACAAGGTCATTAGTATAACACACATCAGTATTAAAATCAATGATAATCGAGTCATGTACAGTATTAATTAACTGGACCCCTTCAATGCCTTTTAATCTGTTGCGTAGTGAAACTCTAGCAATTGCCATAAGGTCCGCACCTAAACCTTGAACAGGATAGTTTAGTATCTTTGTTCGTGGGTACTTGACTTTGTCATACTTAACCTCAGGTTCGAAGTGATAGATACGACCAGTAGGCATTACTAGTTTCCTGTCTCGTTTAGCATTGAACTGAATCTCTTCATGCCATTTATAGAGACGTTGGTACTTGTTATAGAAAGAATCTATAACGTCTTGCCAAAAGGTTTCGTTACCAATATCTCTAAAGTTAGGGTCATTGGCATATGAATATGCTGAGCCTCCATAGATTAATCGGAACACAAACGTCTTAGCGATTAGTCGGCTAGGTAGGTTAAACCTTGCCTGATTATCAGAGTGCATGTCTACCTCTCTCCATATCTCATCTAATGCTACCTTGTCTTGAGATAGGTAAGTTGCACCAATCCACTCCAGTTGCTTCGCATCCGCTTGCAGTAACATTAGTATGTCACCACTAGTGAACGCACTATATAGTCTTGAGTTTCTTGAGGTATATTACTAAGTAGCATATCTGCTCCATCAATACCATATTCGTTTATAATTTGTATTATGTCTAAAGAGACATGTGCTATCCAAGCTTCTTCTTCGTTAGTTATCATCTGCTATACCTCGAATAAAATAATCCTTTAATTTCTCCATCAAAGTTTTGTAGGTTAGGTTTACTACTTGATAGTCTACCTGTCCTAGCTACACATTGATTGAGCTGTCCGTATATTTTACCATACTCCCAGTTCATTTCACCAATTAACTTAGGTAACCCTTGGTAGTATGTTGTCATTCTCTTGTTTAATTCAGACCTTGTCAGTAGAATAGTAATCACGTCTTTAGCTACCTTGTTACCTTTAAGAGAACGTAATGTCTTCTCATCAGTAGAAAAGAATCCTTCCTTCTTCATCTCTGAATTTTTTAGAGGCTTACACAGTCTATCGTAGTGTTGCTCTCTAGTTTCCCATTTCATTTTTACTAATCCTTTTTTCTCACCAGTCTTATAGACTCCATCATCGACTTGTACCCTGTAACTAATAGCTCCGCCGTATAGTAAACGGCTGATGTGGTCATTAGAATTGGCATTGAAAGAAAGAAGATTATGATACTGAAAAAGTCTTTGGTCGAGCTTGTTGATTTGTTCTTCGAGTTCGTTTCCAAGTGTTTCGCTCCATTGTTGGTTAAATAATAGTCCGTTAAATTCCATCTCTTGTAAACCTAGCAGGTCTTGGTTATGTAATGAAACTAACCTACTAAGTAAAGGATTGGATTGTAGTTCTTCACGTTGCTTAAGCATGACTTGCTCGGTAAGCTCTAGGTCTTTCTGTAAGTATTCCTCCAGTATATCTCTAGGAACCTGTGCAGTGTCAATACCATTCTTCCAGTAGTTCTCTTTAACTATGTCAAGCTTCTGTTCAAAGCCATAGTGTTCACACACACTGTTGAGGCTAGGGTATGTGTCCTTCTGTCCACCTAACATAAAGTGTACAAGTTGGCAGTCCCATATCTTTTTATCAGCAAACTTAATACCATATCGAGACAACCAGTGAAGGTCAAACTTAATATTAAAACCTACCAGTACATCAGACTCATCAATCGCTGTTTGAATCGCTGCGAGATTTTCACCATAAGGTTCATCACCATACTCGATTGGGTACATTTTATGACCGACTAAGCCTACCATAACTAGCTTGTTAGTCTCGTCAAAAGGATTACCACTATTACTAATGGAGGTTTCTACATCAAGTGTTAAGTACTTCATTTAGTTTTTTCCTTTGGGCATACACCCTTTAGATTGTATTCACCTTCGTATGCTTCCATACTACACCACCATCTCTTCTTATCCCAAATACGTGCAGTCTTTTTGCATACATGACATACTCTCTTTTTAGTTATCGTCATCTTATATATCCTCGAAACGTGCCACTTCTGGCTTGATTAAGACTTGGCTTCTGCCATGTCGAAGGTCAGGTAAGGTATCACTATCACCTAACAGTTTATTTTTACTGATGTTTAAGTACCTGATTCTAGAGGTATTATCTTGTTCCATACCTATGCCTAGTATCCAATCAGCCTCACCTTGCTTACCTGTCTTACTACCATCTACATCATCCATAGTAAGCCAAAGCTTTCCTTCACCTGTACCACCTGCCTGAGAGACTGCTATAACTGGTGCATACTTCTTAGCTATCTCTCTTGCCCATTGGTAGATTTGTTTTAGTACTAAGTCATTCCTATCTCCTTTGAATCCTGTAATTTTATCTATCTGGTCAAAGATAATTAACGCAGGTTTTCTAGAAGCTAGTATTTTCTCTATACTTTTATAGTGTGTACTATCCTCTGAGTTTGTTATGAGTAGTCTATCTTGTTCTATTTCTTTATACGTTGCATAGTTAGAGTCTCTATCAGAAAACATTTGCTGTTGTGTCATACCTAGTATTGCTTGGTAACATCTACTCAACACTTTCGTACCTTGTTCTTCGTTGTTGAACCAAAGTATATCTCCATCTGTTTGAGTAATCATGTGTGATATTTCACTAGCTAAGAAAGTAGTCTTACCAGTCTCAGGTCTAGCAAAGATAAAACCAAAGTCACCCTTACGTAGAGAGCCTAGTGATTTGTTAAGCCAGTTAAGTCTCCAACGTAAACCTGGTGTCTGTACTTGTGTAACGTATAGTTCTTCAAGAGTAGCTGTAACAAAAGGAGACTCCTCTTCTATCTCTGTAATACCAATCTCATCAAACTTAGAGACAAGGTCATCTATAGAGGC
>Ga0114995_10000838_pt1 | contig 21527 bp, 20 predicted proteins | sample ArcticOcean_MG_C_11_FD_87038 | JGI IMG/M metagenome (GOLD analysis project Ga0114995, IMG submission 87038) | Marine microbial communities from western Arctic Ocean - ArcticOcean_MG_CB2_154 | ecosystem: Environmental > Aquatic > Marine > Oceanic | place: Arctic Ocean: Canada Basin | collected... | reverse complement strand
TGCGAAATTGACAAGCCTCTAGCTTTGGCTTATGCATTAGCATTCTGTCAGGAGGCTAATCCTGCTAGTGTTAATTTTGCTTTTATTGATGGATATAAAAATGATATAAAAGAGAATAAGTACTTAACTCAAGTTATTAATAAATTTGAAAAGAAGAATTCTAAAAAAATTAATTTTATTACAACTACTATTTTAAATTGAAAGTATATATTTGTGGCTCCTGTTAATAAAAAAAATCATGCATTTGTTGAAATTTATAAATTTTTACAAATAAAAAAAGTACAAAATATATTATCACTTAAATTATTTCCTATTACTACATGATCAAAACAAAAAATCTCAAAATTGGAGTGATTGGACTAGGTTATGTTGGTTTACCTTTGGCTGTCGAATTCGGCAAGAAATTTAAGACTATTGGATTTGATATAAATAAATCTAGAATAAAAAATTTAAATTTTGGCGTGGATCATACAAAAGAAATTTCAAATCTGGAGCTTAGTTCTTCAAGATTCTTAACTATTACAGATAATTTAAAAGAAATTGCTAGATGTAATTTTTATATAGTAACAGTGCCAACCCCCATTTATGAAAATAAAAAACCCAACTTATCTCTTCTTGAAAAAGCATCTACTATTATCGGCAAATTATTAAAAAAAGGTGACTATGTTATTTACGAATCTACAGTGTATCCTGGAGCAACAGAGGAAGTTTGCTTGCCTATTTTAAAAAAAAATTCTAATTTAATTTTTAATAAAGATTTTTTTATTGGGTACAGTCCAGAAAGAATAAACCCTGGTGATAAATTACATAAAATAGTAGATATAAAAAAAATTACATCTGGGTCAACAGTTAGTGCTGCTAAATTTATTGATTTCGTTTATAAAAAAATAATTAAAGCAGGAACGCACATGACAAGAAGCATTAAGATAGCTGAAGCTGCAAAGGTTATAGAAAATACCCAAAGAGATTTGAATATTGCACTGATTAATGAACTTGCAATTATATTCGATAAAATGAATCTTGATACAGAGGAAGTTTTGAAAGCAGCTGGCACAAAATGGAATTTTTTACCTTTTAGACCCGGATTGGTAGGTGGTCACTGTATAGGAGTAGATCCATATTATCTGACTTATAAGTCGGAAAAAATGGGATATAAGCCCAAAATAATATTATCTGGTAGACACCTAAATGACAATATGTCTGATTATATAACTAAAAGACTAGTTTTAAAAATGAATGAAAAAAAAATTAAAATCAAAGGAGCTAAAGTTTTAATAATGGGACTCACTTTTAAAGAAAATTGTCCAGATATAAGGAATTCTAAAATCTTTGATTTAATTAAAAAACTTAAAAAATACAAAGTTAGCACCTCAGTTTTTGATCCCTGGGTTGATAAAAATAATATAAAAAGTTTGAATAATATAAACTTGATTCAAAAGCCAAAGAAAAATAATTTTGACTGTGTCATTGTAGCAGTTTCCCACAAAATTTTTGCACAGATGGGAATTAAAAAAATTAAAAATTTAGCAAAAAAAAAACATATTATATATGATTTAAAATATTTATTCCCAAAGAATTCCGCTGATTTGAGATTGTAATTTTATGAATTATTTAAATAAAAAATTTATAAAATTAAAAGCTAAACCCAAAAGATGGTTAATTACAGGAGTGGCTGGATTTATTGGATCTAACTTGTTGGAAGCCTTGCTTGCTAGCAATCAGAAAGTGGTCGGTGTAGATAACTTTGTTACAGGATTTAGATCAAATTTAACTTTAGTTAAATTAAATGTATCCAAGAAACAGTGGTCTAATTTTACTTTAATCAAAGGGAGTATTTCCAATATTCAGATATGTAAAAAAGCATGTCAGAAAATAGACTATGTCCTTCACCAAGCTGCCATAGGTTCGGTACCTAGATCTATTAAAAATCCAATTGATACGAACAATTCAAATGTCACAGGATTTCTAAATATGATTGTAGCTGCAAAAGAATCGAAAGTTAAAAAGTTTGTTTATGCATCTAGTAGCTCTGTATATGGAGATAATCTAACCTTACCAAAAATTGAAAAAAACATTGGTAGCGCCCTGTCTCCTTACGCTTTTACAAAGCAAATTAACGAAACTTACTCTAGGCTTTTTTCTAAAATTTATGGACTTGAATGCACTGGTTTAAGATATTTTAACGTTTTTGGAAAAAATCAGAATCCTAATGGTGATTACGCAGCTGTTATTCCCAAGTGGATAATTGCTATGATTCAAAATAAAAAAATTACAATCTATGGAGATGGAAATACAACTCGAGATTTTTGTTATATTGAAAATGTTATTCAAGCAAATATTTTAGCAGCTACAAATTCAAATCAAAACAACAATAGCATTTATAATGTTGCTGTAGGAAATCAGATATCACTAAATGATCTTTTTCTGAGTATCAAAAAAAATTTACAAATTAATAATATTTTTTATCAAAAAAAACCTATTTATAAAAGTTTTAGGAGAGGTGATATTAGACATTCTTTAGCTAATATAGCTAAGATTAAAAAAGAATTAAAGTATAGCCCATACCAGTCTTTCGACACCGGCATTTGTGATTTAGTTCCATGGTATATTAAAAATCAAAATTCTTTTCTTTAAAAATGATAAAAAAAATAATTGAAATATATTCATTACTTGGCAAGAAGCAGCAGAAAAAAATAATTTACTTACAGTTTTGGATTTTGCTAACAGCATTTTTGGAAGTCACTAGCTTGTTTTCTGTAGCACCCTTTATAACAATTTTGACTGATTTTGATGTTATTAATAAAGAAGGATATATTTCAGATATATATAATTATTTTGGATTCCAAAGCCCAAAAAATTTTTTATTTTTCTTTGCAATTTTTTTTTTATGTATCACTTCTGTTTCGCATATAATTAACATGCTTACTGTCTGGACAATTTCAAAGAATAGCATAAAAATGGGGACGAATCTGGGTTCTAGGTTGTATTCTTTTTATTTAAATCAACCTTGGTTGTTTCATACAAAAAATAATAGCATGCAACTTATAAATAGAATTGCTCAAGAAAGTGATCGAATTACACTCGGAATAATTCAACCTGCCATGTTGATTAATTCTAAATTTGTAATTTCTTTTTTTTTGATATCTGCAATGGTTATTTACAACCCTAAAGCAGCATTGATAGTAGGCACAATTTTAGGAGTTAGTTATTTAATTATTTACAGCAGTATAAAAAATATTGTGATGAAGAACGGTAGAATTGTTTCTAGCACTCAAGAAAAAAGATACAAATTAATGTCCGAAGGGTTTGGTGGAATTAGAGAAGTTTTAATTTCTGGAAAGCAAAATTTTTTTAATGCTTCTTTTTCAAGTGAGAGTGATCAATGGGCCTCTGCAGTTGGAAAAAATCAAGCTGTAGGACATTTGCCAAGATATATTGTGGAACTTATAGCATTTTCAACGATTACTGGATTTATTTTGTATCTTACCTCCTCCAAAAATAACAATCAGTTTGTTGCACTGTTACCAGTATTGTCTATTTATGCTCTCGGCGGATTAAAGCTTCTTCCTGCTTTTCAAAGCATCTTTTTGTATGTGACAGCCATTAAAAGCAATATTAATGCCTTTGATAATATTAAAGAAAATTTAATCGAATGCGATTCTAATGAAAATAAAAATCAAAACAAAATTTTCGAAAGAAAAGTTAACGATAGCACGAAATTGAATATAGAATCTGAATTATCTTTTTTAAATGTGAATTTTAAATATGAAGTTAAAGATGATTATGTAGTCAAAGACTTGAACTTAATAATAAAAAGCAATGAAACTATTGGAATAGTGGGAAAGTCAGGATCTGGAAAATCAACAATTATTGACTTGATTGCAGGATTAATTTTCCCTAATTCAGGAAAAATTCTAATTGATGGAAATAATTTAACCGAACAAAATAAGCAACTGTGGCAACAAAACATAAGTCTTGTTTCTCAATCAATTTTTTTATCTGATAGCAGCATTGCTGAAAATATTGCTTTTGGAGTCCCTAAAAATGAGATTGATAATAATAAAATAAAAATAGCTTTGGAAAAATCTCAATTAATCGACTTTGTAGACAAATTACCCAATGGACCCAATACTTTTATTGGAGAAAGGGGTGTTCAGCTTTCGGGGGGACAAAGGCAAAGAGTTGCTATTGCAAGGTCTTTATATTCTGAATCAAAGCTATTAATTTTCGATGAGGCAACTAGTTCTTTGGATGGAATTACAGAAGAGGCAGTAATAAATTCTATTAAAAATATTCAGCACACAAAAACAGTGGTCATAGTTGCCCATAGGTTAGCAAGCGTAAAGAATTGTGATGTAATTTATTTTATAGAAAATGGAAAAGTTGTAGACTCAGGTAGCTACGATGGTTTGCTCAATAGAAATGCTTCATTTAAAAAAATGGCGGGAGTTATTTGAAATTAATATGAAAATAATTATTACAGGTGGAGCTGGATTTATTGGCTCAAATTTAATTAAAGTTTTTCTTAAAAATAAAAAATTTCAAATTTTAAATTATGATGCATTAAAATATTCTGCAAATTTAGAGTCTTTAAGCTTAGAGCAGAAAAATAAAAATTATAGTTTTTTCAAAGGAGATATTTGTAATGATGTAATATTTCTAAAATTACTAAAAAATTACAGACCAGACGCAATTGTTAATTTGGCGGCAGAATCCCATGTGGACAGATCCATTGATAATCCGGCTCCATTTTTGCAAACAAATATTTTTGGAACTTTTTCTCTATTAAAAGCCTCTTTTGCATACTGGAAGGAATTGAGTAAAAAAAAAAAGAAATCTTTTAGATTTTTACATGTTTCAACAGATGAAGTTTATGGCGATTTGTCTAATAAAGCCAAGCCAGCACAGGAGACTACTTCTTACGATCCTAGCTCACCCTACGCGGCAAGTAAAGCTAGCTCAGATCATTTAGTCATGGCTTGGAATAAAACTTTTAACTTTCCTGCAATAATAACTAATTGTTCTAATAATTATGGACCCTACCAGCATCCTGAAAAATTTATTCCACATGTAATTATGTCTGCTTTAAGTAAAAAAAAGATACCTATTTATGGGGATGGAAAGCAAATTAGAGATTGGATACATGTGGAAGATCACGCTAATGGAATATTAAAAGTATTATTAAAAGGTAAAATAGGTGAAACTTATAATATCGGAGCTTCTAATCAAAAAAAGAATTTAGAAATTGCAGTTTTAATATGTAGAATATTAGACAAATTAATAAAAAACAAAAAAGAAAAGACTTATTCAGATTATATTCATTTCGTTTATGATCGACCGGGGCATGACAAGAGATATGCAATAAATGCAAATAAAATTAAAAAATTGGGCTGGGAGCCAATAAGAAAATTTCAAAAAGGTCTTTTTGAAACAGTTACTTGGTATTTGAATAATGAAGCTTGGTGGAATGAAATTTTAAAAAAAAAATATAAGTTAAAAAGAATAGGAAAAAATAAATGAAGGGAATAATTTTAGCTGGTGGATCAGGTTCAAGACTCGCCCCATTAACGGCTGCTTTTTCAAAGCACTTGTTGCCAATTTTTGATAAGCCAATGATTTTTTATCCTCTCTCAGTATTAATGCTTGCTGGGATAAGGGAAATATTAATTATTGTTAACCCCGGGGATAAAAATTTATTTTTTGATCTTCTAGGTGACGGAAGTGCTTATGGTATAAATCTGCATTACAAAATCCAGGATGAGCCAAACGGAATAGCGCAATCTTTTATAATAGGAAAAGAATTTATCGGAAAAGATAATGTATGTTTAATTTTGGGAGACAATATTTTTTATGGTTATCAATTTAGCACTCTTTTAAAAGAAGGTTTTTCTCTAAAAAAGGGTGCAATGATATTTACAAATTTCGTTAATAATCCCTCAGATTTTGGAATTGTAGAATTTGATGACAAAGGAAAAGTAATTTCTTTGGAAGAAAAGCCCAAAAAGCCAAAAACTAATCAGGCAGTTACGGGCTTATATTTTTACGATAATGACGTTGTAAAAATTGCAGAAAATCTTGAGCCCTCAAACAGAGGTGAGCTTGAAATAACGGATGTTAATATCGAGTATCTCAAAAATAATCTTTTAAAAGCACATGATTTAGGAAGGGGTTTTGCCTGGCTAGATACTGGCACACAGCAATCTTTATTGGAGGCGGGAGAGTTTGTAAGTACAATTGAAAAAAGACAAGGCCTTAAAATTGCTTGTCTGGAGGAGATAGCCTTTAATTTTGGTTGGATTGATGAGAAAAAATTGTTAATACAACAACAAAAATATAATAATAGTCCTTATGGTGAATACCTTTTAGGCATAATAAAAAATCTATAAAGATATAAATTAGAGAGAGAATTAAAAAAATGAAAAAAATACTATTAACAGGAGGGGCTGGTTTTATAGCTCACCATGTAATTAGACATTTTCTTAAAAATACGGATTGGGAAATTGTTTCATTGGACAGGCTTGATTATTCAGGAAATTTAAATCGTATTTCTGATATGATGAATGAGTTTGATAAAGAAACTCAAAAAAGAGTGAGGATTGTTTTTCACGATCTTAGAGCTGAAGTAAATCAAATGCTAGCGGCCGATCTGGGAGAATTTAATTATATTTTACATCTGGCAGCCTCTTCGCATGTAGATAGGTCCATAGATCATCCAATGGAATTTGTATTAGATAATGTGGTTGCGACTTGTAATATTTTAAACTTTGCAAGACAACAGAAACATTTAGAAAGATTAATTTATTTTAGCACAGATGAAGTCTTCGGACCCGCTCCAGATGGTATAAACTATAAAGAAAGAGACAGATATAATTCTACCAATCCTTATAGTGCAACAAAAGCAGGTGGAGAAGAGCTAGCTGTTGCGTATGAAAATTCTTACCATATGCCAATTTATGTAACACATACGATGAATGTATTTGGTGAGAGACAGCACCCAGAGAAATATATTCCCAATACTATTAAGAGAGTAAGAGATGGGGAGCTTGTAACTATTCATAGCGATGAAACAAGAACTCTTCCAGGGAGTAGACATTATATTCATGCAAGCGATGTGGCAGATGGATGCCTATTTCTTTTAAAGAATCCAAATAAGGTTCAAGAACTACCAACCGATTTTGGAGGAGCTAAATGTCCTAAGTTTAATCTTGTTGGCCCTGTAGAATGGAATAATTTAGAGTTGGCCCAAAAGATTGCCAAAGCACAAGATAAAGAACTACAGTATAGATTAGTTGATTTTCATAGTAGTAGACCAGGTCATGATTTAAGGTATGCCCTAGATGGAAACTTAATGAAAAATTTGGGTTGGGAACCTCAAGTATCGATTGAAGAAAGAATTACGCAGGTTGTCCAATGGACTCTGGCTAATGAACGATGGCTAAAACTATGATTTCGGATTTAGATACCCAGAAATTAAAAAAATATTATAAAAATAGAAAACCTTTTGAGTACGTTGTTATAGACAATTTTTGGGATAAAGAAGTTGCTGAAAAATTACAAAATGAAATCTCAAGTTTTGTACTTAAAGGGCAGGAAGTTTCTGTCTACGATAATGCTCTAGAAAAAAAAATAACATGCAACCACTACGATAGATTTCCAAAAACTGTATACCAAGCGTTTAGCTACCTGAATTCAAGATCATTTGTGAAAATAATTTCTGAAATAACTGGAGTTGAAGAAATTATTACGGACATTGGATTGCATGGCGGTGGCTTACATATACATCCTAACCAAGGTAGACTTAACGTACATAAAGACTACTCCATACATCCAAAGCTTAGAAAAGAGAGAAGGTTTAATGTTATAATTTACATGACTCCTGAATGGGATATAAAATGGGGAGGTGATTTGGAGTTGTGGTCGCACAATGAAAAAACTAACCGCCCATTAGAATGCGTTGAATCAATATCAAATAAATTTAATAGGGCGATATTATTTGATACTACGCAAAATAGTTGGCATGGTTTACCTGGGGAAATTCAGATGCCACCTGGAATTAAAAGACAAAGTATGGCCGTTTATTATCTTACCGAACCTAAATCCAATACCGATTCTAGAGAAAAAGCACTTTTTGCTCCCACTAAAGATCAAGAAAACGATAATGAGGTTCTGGAATTAATTAAGAAACGAGCAAATTTAAACAAGACATCATCTTGAATAAAATAATTAATTTAGATTATTTTCAATGAGGGTTGCAAAAGTAATTGCCACTTGTTTTTTACCAAAAAAATATATCAATAAATCATATTTAGTTGGAGAGCCACTAGGTTTTTTTGGTCACAGCCAGCGTGGTGAAAACGAGGATGATATTATAAAATTAATTAAATTCAATATTGAAAAAGAAAAGCAGTGCTATGCAGGCGTTGATAGAGATTTAATTATTGTAAATAGCGATGTAAATTCCTTCAAAGGAAATAAATTTATTAGTGAACTGTCCACAACAGAAATTCCTGGTGGAAAAATTATATGCATTACAAGAAAAAATATTGGCCGAAGTTTTGGTGCTTATAGCGATGCTTTTTTAAAATTTAGGAAAGATTATGACTTCTTTCTTTTTACAGAAGATGACATGATTATAGCTAAAAATAATTATTTAAAGATTGGTTTAGACTTGTGGAAAAAAAAAATTAACGTTGGTTTTATTGCATATATAGGAACAACTAAAATTGGTGCCTGGCATTGGAAAGATTTAGATTTACATAAAAAGAATGCTTTTTCTTGTCATGGAGCTTCTGGACTTGTCAGCACAAAAATTTTGGACGAGGTAGTCAAGAAACATGGATGCCTTCCTTACAATAAAGGTTTTTCCCGAGAAAAAGATATTACTTACGGAGAAGTTGCCTTTCCAAATAGTATTTTACAACTAGGGTATAAATTAGCTGACCTTCCAAAGAATGAAATTTTAGCAATACCAGCTTATGATTTAATGCGAGGCGTTACATATAAAAAATGGCCCAATAATATAGAAAAAATAGTTTTTTTATTTAAATCACGTATGTATAAATTTTTTTCAATTAATAAATTAGCTTTATCAATTTATTTAAAATGTTTAAATTTTTTTAAAAAAAAAGCCTAATTTGTTGCGTTTCTAAGAATATCCTGTAATTAATCTCATATTATGAAATGTAGAATTTGCAGCAATCAGATTGATATTTTTATGTCATTTGGAAAAATGCCCATTGCAAATGCTTTCCTTAAAGAAGCGGATTTTCAAGATGAATATTTTTTTGATTTAGCCACCGCATTTTGTGAAAAATGTCTTACTGTGCAGCTCGAAACACAGCCAGATCCTAAATTAATGTTTCATGAAAATTATGCCTTTTTTTCAAAAACATCGAAACATATGCAATTACATTTTGAAAAATTTGCAGAATGGGTAAATACAAATTATTTGAAAAATAAAGATTCATTTGTAGTGGAGTTGGGTAGTAACGATGGAATTTTATTAGAAAATTTTTCCAAAAAAGGAATAGAACATTTGGGAGTAGAGCCATCAGCAAATGTAGCAAAAGTTGCTAAAGAAAATGGAGTAAACACAGAGGTTGCTTTTTTTGACTCCGAAGTAGCAAGTAATATTGTTGAAAAGTATAGAAATGCAGACGCAATCCTGGCTGCAAATGTAATGTGTCATATTCCAGATCTGAATGAAATAGGAAAAGCTTCTAAGATATTATTAAAAGAAGACGGAGTTTTGATATTTGAAGACCCTTATCTTGGCGACATGGTAAATAAAGTGTCCTATGATCAAATCTATGATGAGCACGTATTTATATTTTCTGCGTTATCAGTTCAAAATATCTTTGCAGCATCGGGTTTTGAGCTTATTGATCTTCTGCCGCAAGAAACACATGGTGGATCTATGCGATATGTATTGTGTCAAAGGGGCGTTAGAAAGATTTCCGAAAGTGTTATTAATATAATTGCCAATGAGAAAAAAATTGGCCTAAACAGCAAAACAACTTTCGATGAATTTAAAATAAATTGCGAATTATCAAAAGAAAGAATCCAAGCCATGTTAAAAGAACTTAAAAAAGAAGGGAAAAAAGTAGTTGGATATGGAGCAACTTCTAAAAGCACAACAATACTTAATTATTGTAAAATCGGTCCTGATTTAATTGAATTTATTTCAGATACCACTCCAATAAAACAAAATAAATTTACCCCTGGCATGCATATTCCCGTAAAAACATATGAGGAATTTATTCGATATAAACCAGAAATTGCAGTATTGTTTGCATGGAATCACAAAAAAGAAATAGAAATTAAAGAAAAAGAATTTATTGAATCTGGAGGAAAATTTATTTCCCATCTTTTTTGATTTTGACTGCATAGTTAAAAAAATTATTTTAAAATAAAAGTTCTCAAATATGATTTTACAAGCATCTCCTTACAGTCAGTATAAAATTTATAAAAAAGAAATAGATTCAGCTCTTCAAAAAGTTCTTTCAAGCGGAAGATACATACTTGGGAGAGAAGTTGAGAAATTTGAGCTGGAGTTTGCTAAATATATAGGTGTAAAAAAAGCAATTTCATGCGCAAGCGGAACTGATGCGTTATTTATCGCTCTTAAGCAATTGGGTGTCGGATTGAAAGATGAGGTTTTGGTTCCATCTCATACCGCACTGGCTACAGTTGCAGCTGTTAAAATGACAGGTGCAAAACCAGTATATGTAGACATTAAGAAAAATTGCTACACGATAGATCCTGAAAAAGTCTTAAATTCTTGCAATAAAAAAACCAAAGCATTAATAGCTGTGCATATTTATGGACAGGCATGTGATATGAAAAAATTAATACAGATTGGAAAGCTTAAAAATATTAAGATTATAGAAGATTGTGCGCAAGCAGTGGGATCAGCCTATAAAAAAAAAAAATTAGGATCCATAGGTGATGTGGGTTGTTTTAGTTTTTTTCCAACAAAAAATCTTAGTGCAATAGGAGATGGTGGCTGTGTAGTAACAAACAATGCAGTTTTAGCCAATAAAATGAAAAGATTTAGGCAGTATGGATGGGATAAAAAAAGAAATACACTTCAATCAGGAATTAATTCTAGATTAGATGAGCTGCAAGCAGCTATTTTAAGAAAAAAATTAAAAAAGCTTGATAGGGATAATATGGAAAGGAATTTGCAAGCAAAATTTTATAAAAAAAAATTACAATCTTTAGGTATCGTTATGCCTAGAGTTTGCAAAAACACCTTTCATTCCTTTCACCTATTCGTAATCCAGTGTGAAAAAAGAGATAAGCTTATGAAGCATTTGCATTCAAAGAACATACTGACTGCCCTGCACTACAAAACACCTATTCATTTAATGCCAGGCTACAGCAGTAAGGCACAATTGCCCGAAACTACAAAACTTTCAAAAAGAATTTTATCATTGCCACTTTATCCTGGTTTAAAAAAATCCGAACAATTAAAAGTTGTTACCGGGATTAAAAATTTTTATAAGAAATAAATATGAAAGGTATTAAAATTCACAGCTTAAAAAAAATAGAAAAAAGTCCAAACTTAGTTGTTGGAGAGATAGAAAAAGACTACAATTTTATAGCAAGAAGGTTTTTTTTTATTAATGGAAAAAAAAATGAGATTAGAGGTAGTCATGCACATAGACAACAAGAGCAATTCATCGTTTGCTTGCAGGGTTCTTGCCAATTAGATTTTGACAGTGGCAAAGAAAAAAAAAGTTTAATTTTAAAAGAAAATACCTTTGGAATAAAAGTTTTGGCCGGCATTTGGAGCGTTCAAAAATATTTAGAAGATAATACTTTGTTATTAGTATTAAGCGACGGTCCTTATGACGAAAAAGAATATATAAGAGATTATAATGAATTTTTGCAATTTAACAAAAAATAGATAATAAATGAAAATTATTGTTACAGGAGCTTTGGGACATATTGGCTCTAAATTAATTAGAGATTTGCCAAATTTTATTAAAGATCTTGATATTGCAATGATTGATAATTTTACAACACAAAGATACTCATCATTATTTAATCTAACTAGCTCGGCAAATTACAAGTTTTATGAAAAAGATATTATGCAAGATAATCTTGATGTAATTTTTAAAAATGCGGACGTAGCAATACACCTTGCTGCCCTGACCGAGGCCTCAGCTAGCTTGGAAAAACCTGATGAGTACGAGAGAGTTAATTATCAAGGAACTAAAAATATTTTAGATCTTTGCCAAAGACATTCTGTTAAAATGATACATTTTTCATCTACAAGTATTTACGGAACAAAAAAAAGCATTGTTGATGAAGACTGCGAAAAAGAAGATATTAACCCTCAAAGTCCATATGCTGAAACTAAATTAAAAGAAGAAAAATTGGTTCAAAAATATTTTGATGAAAATTTTGTTAAGACAAAAACATTAAGACTTGGATCAATATGTGGCATCTCTCCTGGAATGAGATTTCATGCTGCAATAAGTAAATTTTGTTTTCAAGCTTCTTTAGGTAAGCCCCTCACTGTATGGGAAACTGCGCTCAACCAAAAAAGACCTTTTTTAAATCTAAATGATGCAGTCAAAGCTATAGCATTTATTATTAAAAATAATTTATTTGACGGTGGAGTATTTAATTTAGTTACATCAAATTTATCTGTACAAGAAATAGTCAATATAATTAAAAATTTTGAACCAAACGTTAAAATAGAATTGGTCAAGAGTAAAATAATGAACGATTTTTCTTACGATGTATCTTCTCAAAAAATAACAACAAAAGGGTTTTCTTTCTCAAAAAATATAGAAGAGGGCATAAAAGATACAGTGGGTTTGTTTAAATTAATTAATCAGTAAATACAAAATGCAATTAAACAAATCATTTACTTTAATTTTACTCACTAAGGGTAGGCATAACTTTACTCAAAGATGGCTAGATTATATGAAAATAATAAAATTTAAATATCCAATTATAATAGCTGATGGTCAGGATGATGATGAAACAAAAAAAATGATATCGAAGATAAATCAGGATCAAAATCTTACAATACAATATTTTAGATACAATACACATGCTGGCTATCATGATTATTACAAGATGAAGCTTGATGTATTAAACAAAGTGAAAACAGACCTGGTTATGTTGTGTGATAATGATGATTTTATACTACCCTCTGGTCTAAATCAGCAAATTGACTTTTTAAATACGAATACAGAATTTGTGTCTGCCTCTGGAAGAATAATGAATTTTGAAATAAATAATTATGACTATGCTACTTTCGGTCAAAATATAAATTTTTTAAATTCTTGTGAATATTATAGATTAGAGGAGCCATTAAGCGACTGGAAAGACCATATAAATTCAGTTTTTACAAGATTTCAACCAAATTTTTACAATGTATTTCAAACAAAATTTATGAAAATAATAGCAAAAGAATTGGTGGAATTGAATTTTACTGATTTGGTAATTAACGAATTCTATATTCAATTAAGAGCAGCAACCCTTGGAAAGTCAAAAATATTAGGATCAAGTTTTCACTACTTGAGACAAAGAGGTACCTCCTCGATATCTACAGGTTATAATTTTTCAGAGGATTTGCTAAGAAAAAATATGCCTGCTGATGTAAGAAGGTTATCTACCAAAATTTCAAGTGTAGTTTGCGAACAATCTAACTATAGTAAAGATGAAATTTTTTTATTTATGTTAAAAAGTTTTTCAAATTATTTAAATTTCTATTTGCCCAGAGTTACATTGAAATTTAGGTTTCCTAAAGTTTATAAATTTAAAATTAAGTTATTAGAATTTTATAGAAATAACTTTAAATTTCTAAAAAAAATAATACGTTCTTTTAAAAATAAAAATAATTTAACAAAAATATTAAATCTTATCGAAAAAAAAAATCAAGCTTCATTAAAAGAAGAGATTATTCACATACAAAATTTTTTGACTGGGAGGTAAATTAATTAATATATGAATTGTAAACAAACAAAAAATGATTAACTCAATAAATTGTGAAGTAATTCTTTGTGGTTCCAAAGGGTCGCGATTAAGTTTGATTGAAAACAAAAAAAGCAAATTACTTTTGTTTGGAAGTGGTAAGCCAATAATTTACTTCATAATTAAACAGCTTTTAAAAACAAGAATTAGCAAAATTATTTTACCTCTTGACTACAAGGGAAATAATACAAAAAAATATATTAAAAAAACATTTATTAAATATATAAAACTTTACGATTTTATTAATTGGTCTAGGTTATTTTGTAGATGAAAATTTGTGTTATAGCTGGAAGGTATGGGTTATCGGGAGTGCCACTTGCCCAATATAGACTAGCCAGAGCTTTAGCAAAACTTGGTCATGAGGTTGTGCTTGTTTTTGGTTCGGTTAATCCAGGATGCGCATTGCCCTCTTCAGAAAAATTTAAAATTTTAACCTTAAATAAAAATAGAGTCTCGTTAATGTTTTTTAATCTAATTAAAATTGTTAAGTATAAAAATTTTGATTTAATTTTTTCTGCAGGGGATCATTTAAATGCTATGGTTTTATTTGCAGCAATTGTATCTAGATCTATTATTAAGATTAGCTGCTCATCAAGAGTGACACCATACGACACTTATTCAGATAAAAAATTTTCCAAAGGGTGGTTTTTAAAAATTATAATGAAACTTGTAATGTATAGAGCAAACGTTCTTAGCTGTGTCTCTAAGGATATGGTGTTTCAGTACAAGAAAATTTTTAAATCTTCAAAACATGTGCCAATTTATAATATTATCAAAGATTCAGAATCTGAATTAAAAATTAATGAAAATTTGGATGAAGATTGGTTGGTAAATAAAAAAACCCCTGTAATTATAGCCGCTGGTATGCTCGAACCATGGAAAGGATTTGAAGATCTTATATGCGCATTTGAAAAATTATTAATTTATACAAAAGCGAAATTAATTATTTTGGGAGATGGATCGTTAAGAAACAATTTAGAAAAGCAAATTAATAATTTAGAAATAAATGAACATGTTAAGTTAAAAGGCTATGTTCAAAACCCTTTAAAATATTTTGGTCGTTCAGATGTTTTTGCATTGTCGTCTTACGTTGAGGGCATGCCAAATGTATTAATTGAAGCAATGATGGCGGGGTGCACACCCGTATCTACTAGTTGTGATACTGGACCAAAAGAAATACTGTCCAGTGGTAAATATGGTTATTTAGTTCCAGTTAATAATCCAGATGCGATGTGTACTGGTCTTTTAAAAGCAATAAATAACCCAATAAGTAAAAAAATATTAAATGAAGTGGTTAGTTCATTTCAAGAAAAAAATGTTATCAATGAACATTTCAAACAACTGGAAATTTAGATAGAATACCTCTAATTTATTTTTTAAATAGCCTAATGAAAAAAAAAAAAATTCAGATATTTTATGGAGGTTTCATATTTAAGAAAGGTGGAGTAAATTCCAACTCAATTACCTTAAAAGAAGAACTGCAAAAAAATTTTGATGTTTCATTGTATTCTCTAGATAGCTTGCCATTATTTTTTCGTTTTTTCCCACATTTTGTAGAGAAAGTTGTTAATCTTTTCTTCTTACCATTAGGTTTTTTTTATAAAGATGTGTGCACAGGCTTTTTGTTTAAATTTTTCTTTAATAAAAAAAACACCGACTACAGAATTTTTCAAGATATTAATTTATCTTGGAATTCCAATGTTCCATCTGTCACTATGCTTCATGCAATATGGAGTGATAATTTGCAAAAGTATGATCTTAAAAAAGAAAAAATATTAGAGCTTAAAAAAAAAGAAATAAAGAAGATAAATTTTATTAAACATGATATTTGCACAGTTTCATACCCGTATAAAAAATTTATTTTAAAGGAGCATTTTTTTAATAAAATTAAAAAAAAAATAAAAGTTGTGGAGTTGGGAATAAAAAACCTTTCTGTAAAAAAAAATAAAAAAATAAAAAAATCTTTAATTTATGTGGGATCATTAGAAAAAAGAAAAAATGTTTTATTTTTAATCAATATTTTTCATAAATTATATGAATATGACAAGAGGTACTCGCTAACAATTATAGGAACTGGTCCGGAAGAATTTCAATTAAAAAAAATTGCCAAAAGTTTAGAATTACCAATTAAATTCCTTGGAAGCAAAAACAGTAAGGAAATATTAAATGAACTAAAGAAGCATAGTATTTATGTTCATACCTCAATTAAAGAATCTTTTTCATTATCATTGTTAGAAGCCAAAATGTCAGGCCTAGCTACAGTCTCATACAAATATCTTCAAATACCAAGGGATTTTATTGATTATGGGGTTGATGAATTTAAAGAAAACAAGTGGTTTAAAAAAATAATAGATATAAAAGAAAAAAACACTAAATTTAAATATAAAAAATACCTGATTGGAAACATGGTGAATAAATTGCTGAGAATAGCTAACTAAATGAACAAAATACTGATAGTTTTTGGAACTAGACCAGAAGCAATAAAATTAGCACCATTAATTCACGAGCTTAAAAAATCAAAAAAAAATATTATTAAAGTTTGTTCAACTGGACAGCATAATGAAATGCTTAAACATGTCATTAGTTTATTTAAAATTAAAGTTGATATTTCACTTAAACTAATGAAACACGATCAAAAATTAACTAATCTTTTTACGTCTTTAGTAGAAAAAATGAATTTTGTAATACAAAAAGAAAAACCAAAATTGGTTATTGTGCAGGGAGATACGACTACTGCCCTCGCTGCTTCGATGTCTGCCTTTTTTAGTAAAATCAAAATTGCACACATTGAAGCTGGACTAAGAACAAACAATATACAAGCACCTTGGCCCGAGGAGGCAAATAGAAAAATAATTTCCTCAATAGCAGACTTTAATTTTACACCTACTAATTATTCAAAAAATAACTTGATTAAAGAAGGGATATCAACTTCAAAAATATTTTTGACAGGAAACACAGTAGTTGATGCATTAAATAAAATTTCCAAAAAAATTAATTCTAATAAAAAAATAATGCAAAATTTAGAAAGCAAGTATCCTTTTCTAAATTATAAAAAAAAAATTATTTTAATAACATTACATCGAAGAGAAATATTTGGAGATAAATTAAAACTAATATTAAAATCTTTTAAAAAACTAGCGATTAAATATAAAGATTTAATTTTTGTATACCCTGTTCACCTAAACCCAAATGTAAAAAAATTTGTTTTTAAAGAATTAGAATCTTGTAAAAATTTTATTTTATTGCCCCCAATTGACTATTTTTCTTTGATTTATATAATGCAAAAATCCTATTTAATAATGTCGGATTCCGGTGGAATACAGGAAGAAGCTCCATCTTTTCATGTTCCAATAATCATACTTAGAGATGTTACTGAACGGCAAGAATTAATAAATTCAAACCAAGGTGTTTTGGCAGGAACTAATGAAAAAAAGATTATTAAAATATTTGATGAATTAGTAAATAATAAGAAAAAATATAAAAATCTGAAAAGTAAAAAAAATCCATTTGGAGATGGAAAAGCCAGTAAAAAAATAAGAGTTTTCTTAGAAAAACTTTTGTGATTGAAAATATATAATGTGCGGAATAGCAGGTATAATCAATAAAAATTTTTTATATAACAGTGATTTAGAATCTCTTATTAGAAAAATGTGCGCTTCCTTAATGCATCGAGGACCCGAAAATTCAGGTTTTTGGATTGATAATGATCGGGGGGTGGCTTTGGGCCATCAAAGACTTTCAATTCTAGAGTTAAGCAACGCTGGAAATCAACCAATGCAATCATTTAATAGTAGATTTGTTATTTCATTCAATGGTGAAATTTATAATCACTTAGAAATTAGAAAAAAACTAGAAAGTGAAATTACGAAGGGATTTAAATGGGTCGGCCTTTCAGATACCGAAACTTTACTCAGAGCATTTGAGGTTTGGGATGTCAAAAAAACACTAAAGATATGTTCTGGAATGTTTTCAATAGCATTGTGGGATAAGCAAAAAAAAAAATTGACTCTAGCAAGAGATCGTTTTGGTGAAAAACCACTTTATTTTGGCTGGATTAATGAAGATTTTGTTTTTGCATCTGAAATTAAAGCTTTAAAAACTTATCCAAACTTTAATAATCAAATATGTAAAAATGCTCTGTCTGATTATTTAAGATTTAATTACGTTCCATCTCCGAAAAGCATATATGAAAAAATTTATAAACTTAAACCAGGAACGTTTATTGAATTTGATGAATCGGTTGATAATTTTAAAAAAATAAAATTCAACTCATTTTGGTCATTAGAAAACGTTATAAAAGATGGGCAAAAAAATTTAATGAGTGAAACAGAAATGCTTAATGAGCTAGAAAAACGATTAAGCAATTCTGTAAAATCACAGATGTTATCAGATGTACCTTTAGGGGCTTTTTTGAGTGGTGGCATTGATTCTTCTCTTATAGTTTCATTAATGCAACAAGAAAAAACAACACCGATTAAAACTTTCACAGTCGGGTTTGAAGATTCTCAGTTTGACGAATCTAAATATGCAAAAGCCATTTCGAATCATTTGGGTACTGATCATAGTGAAATATTTGTTTCCGATAAAGAATCCCAAGATGCAATTTCTCTTTTGCCCGAAATTTATGACGAACCTTTTGCAGATTCCTCTCAAATTCCAACTTATCTAATTTGCAAGGCTGCTAAACAAGAAGTTACAGTTGCCCTATCAGGTGATGGAGGCGATGAAATTTTTGGTGGATACAATAGATATACTTGGTGTCCAAGAATTTGGAACAAAGTAACATTTCTACCTTATTCTTTAAGAATTAAATTTGCAAAATTTACATTAACTTTATCCGAACGCTCAATTGATAAAATTTTAAATAGATTTGTTGATAGGGCTGGATTTAAAATTCACAAAATTAGTAGAGCTCTAGATGATGCAGAATCCTTGGAAGATTTTATGACTAATATGACAACTGAATGGAAACATCAGAAAGGTCTAATTTTAAATACTTCAAATAATAGTTATAATTATATTTCTTTACCTGAGCAAAGAATTAAGGAGGCTAATTTAAATTTTGAAGATTCTGTATCTCGAATGATGTATATAGACAGTGTTACTTACTTGCAGGATGATATTTTGTGCAAGCTCGACAGGGCGGCTATGTCAAACAGTCTCGAAACAAGAGTGCCTTTTTTAGATGAGAAAGTTGTGGATTTTGCCTGGAAAATGCCAATGAATACAAGAATAAAAGGAAATATTGGCAAATGGCCGTTACGAAAAATTCTTGAGAAGCATGTGCCAGAAAAATTAATAGATAGACCGAAAGCTGGATTCTCAATCCCGATAGGGTGTTGGTTGAGAGGGCCGTTAAAAGATTGGGCTGAAAACTTACTAAGTGAAAAAAGATTGGATCAGGAAGGAAATTTTTCCTCAAAAATTATTAGAAACACTTGGAATCAGCATTTAAGTGGTAGTCAAGATTATTCAAGTCGCTTATGGGGAATATTAATGTTTCAGGCTTGGTATGAAAAACAAAAGCACTTAAACTAAGTAAATTTATAAAAATGAAGGAAAAATTACTTTGAAGAATCTTGATAAAAAAACAGTAGAGAGTTTTGGTGATGAATGGTCTAAATTTGATCAATCTCAAATGTCAAAAGAGGAGGCAAAAGAAATTTTTGAAAAATATTTCAACATATTCCCTTGGCATAATTTACCAAAAAATTCCGAAGGGTTTGACATGGGGTGTGGCTCGGGAAGGTGGGCTAGTTTTGTAGCACCAAGAGTTTCCATTTTGCATTGCATAGATCCTTCCAGCGCTTTAGATATTGCGAAACTAAAGTTAAAAAAATTTAATAATATAAATTTTTACAATTCATCAGTAGATGACGTAAAGTTACAAGAAAATACTCAAGATTTTGGTTACTCATTAGGTGTTTTGCATCACGTTCCAGATACACAATTAGCAATTAAATCTTGTGCTAGCTTACTAAAGTCTGGAGCCCCATTGTTATTATATCTTTATTATGCTTTCGATAATAGACCGTGGTGGTTTGTGTTAGTTTGGAAGTTATCAGATATTTTAAGAAAACTTATTAGTAATTTTCCATCAAGATTAAAAATATTGATTACAGATATAATTGCTATTCTAGTTTATTACCCCATAGCCAGATCATGCAAAGTTTTAAATTCATTGAATGTAAATGTAAGCAAAGTTCCATTATCTTTCTATAAAAACAAATCTTTTTACACTATGAGGACCGATTCTAGAGATAGGTTTGGGACAGTGCTAGAACATAGATTTTCCAAATCTCAAATTAAACATATGATGGAAAATGCTGGATTAAATAATATAAAATTTTCTGAAAATGAGCCTTATTGGTGTGTTGTAGGTTTTAAAAAATAATGAGGACAGGCATAAATATAATTTTTGCAGGATTATTATTAAGAACTATCTTAGCTGCGATAAATTCTTTTTACAGCCCTTTGCTTGGAGCTGAATTTGATGCAATAAAATTTCATGAAACTGCAGAAATGGTTGCTTTGAGTTGGGACAATATAGATTTAAGGACGGGTTGGATTTATGCGACTGCTTTAGGGATAATCTACAAATACACTTTCAGCTCTATTTTTGTGGGGTGTTTAGTATCAGTTTTTGCATGGGGTATTTCAGCAATTATCTTAAATAAAATTATGGATATTTTTAAAATCCAAGATAATAGCAGAACTATAATATTAATTTTATATGCATTTTGGCCATCAGCTATAATTTTTACAAGTGTTACACTTCGTGAGCCATTTCAATTATTATTTCTCAACTTAACAATTTTTTCATATGTTAAAATTTTTTTACAAAAAAAAACTAAGTACACATTTTTATTTCTTGGCTCCTTAGTTTGCCTGGCATTAATTCATAAAATGTTTGTGGGGGTCTCGTTTATTTTCTTGTTATTTTATGGATTTAGTTTTGTTTCATCTTTAGACAAAAAAAATATTAAATATTTTTTTTATATTTTTGTTATTTTAATAATTATTACAAGTTTTTCCTTAGACATTATAATGGATTATTTATTCAGCAAAATACCCTTAGATAAACTTTCTATTTATCAAATAATTTCATCTCATATAAACAATATGACAGTTTCTAGAGCTGCGTACCTGAACGAGAAAATATATCTATATAATTTTTACGATTTTTTTAAATATTTACTGTCAAGCATAGGAAACTATTTTATTCAACCTAGTCCATTCCGTCAGGAAACTATGTTTGATACACTACTATTTTTTGAAAATACAATAAGGCTTATCCTTTTGTTTTTAGCCTTTCTAAACTTGTTTAAGTTTATGAATATTAATTATAAATTTTTTGTCATAATATTTTTAGTGTACATTTCTTCAGAAATAATTTGGGCACTCGGAACAAACAATTGGGGTACGGCAGTTAGACACCACGTACCTTCCATGGGTTTGCTGTTCTTCCTTTCATTCTTTTCTATTAAAAAAAATAATTTCAATTAAAATGAAGAAAAAAATATTATATATAG
>Ga0114995_10000829_pt1 | contig 21635 bp, 19 predicted proteins | sample ArcticOcean_MG_C_11_FD_87038 | JGI IMG/M metagenome (GOLD analysis project Ga0114995, IMG submission 87038) | Marine microbial communities from western Arctic Ocean - ArcticOcean_MG_CB2_154 | ecosystem: Environmental > Aquatic > Marine > Oceanic | place: Arctic Ocean: Canada Basin | collected... | reverse complement strand
CGCAGTCCTTTTTCAGCTTACCGTGGGGGCACCCTTTGCACGCCGCGCACTTGCTTTTCAGCTTGCTGTGCGGGCAGGGGTTGCACGCTGTGCAGTTGCTTTTCCGCTTGCCGTGAGGGCAGGGGTTGCACGCCGCGCAGCTGTCTTTCCGCTTCCCGTGCGGGCAGGGGTTACACTCCCCGCAGTTGCGTTTCAGCTTGCCGTGAGGGCAAGGGGTGCACACAATGCAGGATCGCTTCAGCTTGCCATGCGGACACGGGTTGCACTCCGCGCACTCGTACTTCGACTTCCCGTGGGAGCATCGCTTTGGAGGCATCGCACACGGCCGGTCGGCTAGCGTCGCATCTCCCCGCGTCAGGTGCACGTCCGAGTGCAACCCCTGCGCATTGTGCGCACGAAGACCAGGTGTCCCCGACTGATTTGACCGAATAAATGTTCGTTCGTCGTTTTCGGCATTTCGGGACGCTCAGCAAAAATCAGAAATCACAAGGTCGCCGCGCGGTTGCGCGATGTCCGGCGACGGCGAGGCGGCTGGGGTTCCGGCGGTTGCGCGCGTGGGCGTGGCGCCGTTACAGGCGAGCGGCAAGAAAAATAAACTCGGCAAGAAAGAGCGCGGTCGTTTGAAAGCCATCCTCGATGGGTCGTACGTGGAGCCTGTTTTGCCCGTGAAAGCACCGGCAAAGGCGAAACAGGCGCGGCAGCCGTACAACGGCGGCATGGCCCCCTCGTTGCTCACGAAATACATCAAAGAATCCTGGACCACCGGTGCCCTGCTTCAAACGTGCGAGCAGTACCACGAGCGCATGAATAAAATACACGCCAGCGCGAGCTGGAACATGCTCGGGCGGTTGGCGGCGTCGAGCGGCGCCGACACCGAATGGTTCGACACCGATCGCGTCGCGCTTGAAACGCTGGCGCGGAAAACCACGGAACTGGTTACCCTTTCCGCGGAGGATGTTCTTGTTGACGACGACGTCTCTGGCAACACGAACGACCCTCGAATGGGCGCGCGAGAGCTCGCCAACGTGATTCACGGCCTCGCCAAAAGCGGGTGCGTCCGGGTTGCGGAAGATTCGGAGGAAGATTTGAAGGACCGAAAAACAAGTGAAATAAAAACGAGCGACGCCGCCGCGACGCCGCTGCTCAGTTTAATCACCGCCTGCGCATTAGCAATAACGAAACGAGGCCTCGAGTGCAACGCCCAGGAGTGCGCGAACGCGGTGTGGGGGTTCGTGAAGGTGGGCCACGTGTCGGATTGTGATTTGTTCAAAGTGTTGGCGGCAGCCGCGACGCGCGAGGCGAATTTTGGTAACATGAACCCGCAGGAAATGGTCAACACGGGGTGGGCGTTTTCCAGGGTCTGTAACTCAACAACAGATGATGACAGCTTCACGCGTTCGGTAGCGAGCTGTATTGACGCCATCGCGGGCGCAAGCACAAAACGACTTCCCGAGTTCGACGCGCGAGGGCTGTGCAACCTTACTTGCGCGCTGGCGAAGTCGTTTACGGGCGAAAAAAGTTCAAATAGCGGGTCCCAAAATTCGGGAACCGTCACCGCCGCGTTGACCGCGATCGCGACGGAAACGACCCAAAGGGTCTCGGCCAGTAAACACGACATCTTCGCCACCGAAAACGACGTCAACAAATTCAGCGCGCGGGACGTCGCGTTGTCGTCCTGGGCGTTCGCCACGCTGGTAAGCGCCTTTCCCGTTTACTAAATTCCGCCTCCCTGATCGGCCCGATGACCACGACTGTTTACGCATACTGGTAACTCTTCCTGGCGTACTGTGGTAATTGACACAGTACTGTGTCAATTTACCAGAGGTCACAACACGGTACCCTGTCCAATCCCGGATATACACATGGACCGAGAGACTCAAGACTGACCCTTTTGGCTTTTATCGTACCAGGACGTGAGCGACGAACCCCTTTTCCTGGCGCTGGCGGAGTCGTCCATCGAGAAGTGCGGGAACGGCGAGTTCGACGCGCGGGGTTTAGCGAACGTCGCGTGGGCGCACGCGAAAATAACGATAAACGAAAGCGACACGCGTCAGGCCCTGTTCTCGTTTCTTTCCAAAGCGCTGGTGGCGGAGTGCGACAAAGCCTCTACTGCAACTTTTTACGCCACCACGGATTACGCGTCTGAAAACAAGGCAGGCATGACCTCGCGGGACGTCGCGAACAGCGCGTGGGCGTTCGCGAAGGCGTGCCACCCGTCAGCCAGCCTGTTCACATCGTTGTGCGCGGTATCAACCGCCAACGACGGCTTGGAGAGGTTCAACAACCAGGACCTGGTGAACACCGCGTGGGCGTTCGCGAAGCTGGCGGTGAAAGAGAGTGTTGTGTTGATGAAACACGCGCGGGTCACGATTACCAATCGCGCGGAGGACAACACCCTGACTTTACCGAATATCTGTACCCTAGTGTGGGCGATCAACAGCTGTACTGGGGGTGGTGGTGGTGACAGTGCTGACACGAGCACCGCCAACGATTTCGCATCTGTTTCCGAATCCCTAGCCTCCGCCGCCGAGCGCTTGGCGTACGAATCGTCGCCGAATGAGCTCGCCGCGACGGCTTGGACTTTCGCGGATGCCGGAGAGTTCAACACAGAGGCGCACCGAAGTTTATTCAAAACCCTGTCGAAACGAGTGAGCTTGATTCTTCTTAACGGCGCAGGCGGTGATATTAATACCTCGTCGGCAAATTCGTCGGAAACCTCCTTCGGGGACGAGGAGCTCGATAACTTGGAGTGGGCGTTTTCAAAAGCCGGGAACCCGGGGTCGGTGTTGCGCGTGATCAAACAAAAGAAGAAAGACTCCACGGGGGTGCTGGGGATGGCTGGTGGTAAGGTTAACTCAAGGTTTGACCCTTCATCGGATCCGTCTCAGCTCAAAAGTTCTTCTGTCCCGGGGACGGCGAAGGATGGCAAATCATCCCTGAATGGGGACACACATGGTAGGTCGTCTCCTCAGGATTGCGGGACGATCGTCGTGGCTGGCGGCGGCGTCGGCGGCGCCGCAGCCGCTTTGGCGTTACAAAGAAACGGCTTCACCGTGGTGGTTTTGGAAAGCGACGCGGGGTTTGATAGCCGGAAACAGGGCTATGGGCTCACCGTGCAAGGCACGGATTTGAGGGACGGTTTGGGTATTGATTTATCAGCAGACGACGCGCCGTCCAAATCGCACTACACCTTCAACGAGCACGGCGAGATTCTGGCGTTTTACGGCGAGGCGTTTGGGAAAAGCTCTGGGGGTAAACAGTCATCAACTAATACACCTGGAGCTTCAAGTGGCGCCCGGTTCGCGCACGTGCCCCGGCAGATTCTGCGGTTACGGATGCTAGAGAAGGTCGCGCCTGGCACGATTAAGTGGGGCTGTAGGATGAGCAATTTCGAGGAGACTCACATCGGAGTGAAAGTTTTCCTTGACGACGGGTCGACGATCGACGCGTGTTTGTTAATCGGCAGCGACGGGATCTTTTCGACCACGCGCAGGTTGTTGAATCTGAACGTGAAAGGACACGCACAAGACACCCTGACGTATTGCGGGCTGTGCGTTAGCTTGGGCATAGTGTACGACGCCGAATTCAAAGTCCAACTCGCAAAAGAACGCATTTTCGAAACCGTGGACGGAAGCGCGCGCGTCTATGCGATGCCGTTCACCCCTGGGTCGACGATGTGGCAGCTTTCCTTTCCGTGCGGCGAGGAAGATGCTAAGGAGTACTCGAGGGATACGAACAAGCTGAAGAAAAAACTCACCGAGCTGACTGAAAAATGGCACGACCCGGTTCCGGCGATGTTGTTGAGCACGAAAATAGAAAACATGTCGGGCTACCCTGTTTACGACCGCGACGTGTTGGACCCAACTACCCTCCGACCGCCTGACCACAAAAAACGAAGAGTAACCCTGATGGGGGACGCCGCGCACCCCATGACCCCGTTCAAGGCGCAAGGCGCGAACCAGGCGGTGGCGGATGCTGTTTTGTTAGCCAGGTGTTTAACCGAAGGAGTGCACAAGTTTGGCACAATCGCCGGCGTTGTCGAATCGCTGTCTGTGTTTGAGCAGGTACGTACCTGCTCAAGACTTTGTATTTCACCAAATCCCGGCCTCCTTGTTTTGCCGATTGCCCAGAGTAATTACTCACTCACATTACGAAAGACTGACACTTTTTTGGCACATTCACAGAAAATGCTGCAACGCGCGAACCGCGTGGTGAAGTCGTCGCGCGAAAAAGCGCGGGAAATGCACTCGCCCCTGGCACTCGTTTCGAACCGGAAATCGCAGAGGGACGCGAAAGGGGTTGGGGCGGGGGATATGAATATGGTGGTTATCCGGTTACGCGAGCAGGGAGTCAACGCGAAACATGCGGCGGCTATGAGCAAACAGTCAGAGAGTAGCGGTTACGATTTCGATGACCTCGTGGAGAAGGTTGGGTTTCACGGGGCGTCGCTGAAAAAAATCGTCGGAGTCGATTCCGCGCCGGGTGATGATTCGAAGAAGGAGAAGACATCCAAAAAGGAGAAGAAGGAGAAGAAGGCGAAGAAGGCGAAGAAGGAGAAGAGTGAGAAACGGGAGAGGGACGACGACTCGCGCGACAAGAAGGCCAAGAAGGCGAAAAGGGACAAGTGACAATGACCATAGTATTTTAACACAGTTTTTTGTCAAACACAATGTCAACTCCTCGAATCTCACTCTCGACCGCACCGCGCACGACGGATGCGCGTGCCTTTCCGAGTGCCTTGAACTCCGTGGACTCGGCGTTGGTGTGGTTTTGGTGTGTCACCCTTTTGGTGTAATGGCGTCTCCATCGCGGTTTGACGACGGCGCGTCTTATGACTCGGACGATGTGGACGATCTACGCGACCAGCTCGACGCGGCAAACGCGGCGCGCGCGGCGTTGCGGGAAGTCGCCTCCGTTGCCTCGGCGGAACGGGAGATGGCGGTTGATAAGTGCGCGCTGGTAACGAGTGAGCGCGATGCAATACGTGCTGAGATTGGACCCACCAAGGTTGCGCTTGCGAAAGCCACCAACGCGTTGGCGAAACGAGACGACGAGATGCGGTCGCTTTCCTTTAAATGCGACGCCCTGTTGCGACACGCGCGCGAGCGGGACGCGGACGCAACTAAATACGCGACTAAATACGCACACGACCGCCCGACCGAAACAGCTGACGATGTGGAAAAGGAGGAGCACATTTACATAGAAGCCATGGCAACGGCGGCGGCGGCGTGTGAGTTGGAGCTAATCGAAACGAGGGAAGCGCTGCGGTCGGCGAGGGAGGAAAGCTTCGAGTTAGGTGAAGCGAACGAAACACTGCAGCGACGCGCGCGCGGTTTGACCGCCGATTGTTTGGAAATGAAAACCCGTTTGGAGAAAGAAATCGTGGGACGAGAAGGCGATGTACGAAGAATGGCGTTGGAAGCAACACGAATGCTGGCGGAAACACAACTGGCGACGAGACGCGCGGAGGCGGCGGAAAACCGCGCGGCGGCGGCGGAGGACAGATTTGAAACGCGGGCGCGGGCGAGGACAGAAACGCGAGCGGAGTTTTTTGAAGGAATCGACGCGCCCGCGAGTTTCAAGCTCGGTACCGGTACCGTCGATACTGCACTGTCTGCTGATACGGGTACCGGTACCGTCAATGTTCAAGCGAGTACTCAAAGCGTGGATCACGAAACTGACGAACGTAATCCGTATGTGCATTTAGTCTCCGACACGCACAAAAGCGCGCCGTCCACCGCAACCGCGTTCGCCGCGCTTAAAGAACACCAGAGGTCGATACAAACGCACATCGAACAACTTCGCAGGGATCGCGATCGGTTCGCGAATACATTTGGGAGTGGCGTGGAGAAGAAGGCCGAGCGACGCGTCGAGGGAGAGTCGCTTTTGTGACGTTGGAGTTTTTCTTTTTCAGCGATTTGCATCTCTCTTTCCCAACACCGCGCGTTTGCAGATCTCATGGTTGAGGGCAACCGTTTGCGATGGCCCAATTTAGTAGTTCGTGGTGCCAATTTCTCCCGCGTACTCGCACGTTTTCTTGTCCCACGGGCAGCCGTTCGCGCGCGCCCACTGCAGCATCTCGAGGTGACCGCCCTTCGCCGCGAACGCGCACGTCGACTCGTCCCACGGGCATCCGTTCGCACGCAACCACTGCAGCACATCGAGGTGCCCGCCCCACGGCGCGTACATGCACGTGTTTCCGTCCCACGGGCAGCCGTTCGGGCGCAACCACTTCAGCACCTCGCGATGCCCGCCCTCCGCCGCCCTCCAGCAATGCGCCCCATCCATCTGGAAGCCGATACTGCGTAACCACTGCAGTACCTCGAGGTGTCCGCCTTGACTCGCTGAATTGAATATCGGTTTGTAGTGCAGATTCCGCAGATGCCCTTGTCGACACACGTGCTTCAGCGTGCTCAAGCACCCACGATATGCGGCGGGACAATATCCATAAGCATCATCACACCTCCTTTGACCATAATTCTTCAGCCGATGTCCCCTCACCCCCACCGCATCGCGCATCGGACGACTTACCGCTCGAATCCTTGCGAGATGAGATCTACGGGGTCGTCGATGTTTCGTAGAACGTGCTCCACAAACACGTGGTCCGGCAGATCTGGCATGACACTCTGCGCCTCGGGTTGCATCACAATGGTGGGAGTGTGTGTTCGCTTCTTTTGCGCGCGCGAGTCTCAACACCGAGTGTCGCGTTGGAAGATATGAGGCGAAGTGGGTGGGGCGCCAAGGTCGTGGTTTGGCTTTTTCTTGGACCGTTACTTTTGCTGCAAGCGAGAAAAGAAGCAAGACATCCATTAATACCCTTTCAAGTGTGATCGAGTATACCGATCGAATCAACCATTTCAATTTCTATTATTCAAACTGGTTACGGGTCAATGGGTCACTCCTTATTTCGGTAACACCTCCTCGCTTCTTGCAAGATTTCCCCGCCGCGCTCCCACCCACCTACCTCAGACTCTGTCGCCCCGGTGTCCCGCTGACACGCGACACGAGGCCTGGATGGCGTCTTGCGAGGAAGCCACGATGCTTTTGGTGGAACCGGGCGGTCGTGTCGACGGTACGTGTGTTTGTCCCAAAGGGACCTGACTGTTTGCCCCACGGCCCGTCGGATCCGAGATGGCGTGTAACACGTCTTTCCGGTGGTTGGCAAGATCCACTCCCTCGATCGTGCCGGCCGCATCGCGCGGTTCCATCGACTTAGCCCCATCGGCTGTGTGCGTCACAGCCACTCGACGACCGTTCCAACCACGACTCGCCCCTCGATTCACGTCGCGCGTCTGCACCCAACACGCCTCCGCGCCCGCCCCATCCTCATCCGCCGCTGACCCCTCCCGCCCCTCTTCACCCTGTTTTGTTTCCTCTCCGCAGACGTCGCGTCCACACGCAAGACCCGCGCGCCCCACGTGCGCTACGTCGCGTTTACCCTGGTCGGCGCCGCGGCGTGCGCGCTTTTAGCGGTGGCGGGCGTTATGACCGGCGCCTTGCCCGGTGTCGCCGCTGCCGCGCTTGGATCCGTCGCGCCTGGGAACCTGTTGCAACCGGGTGGTGGTGGCGCCCCCAGGTCGACCGACGAGGAGACCGCAAAGGCTGACCGAGCGCGCGCCTCTAGGGTCGCGCTACGAACCGCGGCGCGACGCGCTCGTTTAGGGTTCGACACTGTTGACCTGGGCGCGGATGCGGATGATGACGACGCGTCCCCAATGGACATCGTCCTCGCCGAAACCACCTCCATGGATGAAACATCTTTCGACGACGCGGAAGATTCTGAAGCGTCCGTCGCGTCCGATCCGGTCGAGTCCGTCGCGGCGCCGGCGTCCGTCCCTGAAACGCCAGCCCCGGCGATGACGGTGGCGACACCTGAAACGGAACCCGTTGTGGCCACCGTGCCTACCTCAGACGAGCCCATCAAAGAGGCGTCCATCACGGCGGCGACAGCGGCGGGGACGAAGGCTGATGAGAAGGCTGATGAAACGAAGGTTGACCCGGCTGCGGAGACGAAGGCTAATGCGCCGGCTGTTGAGACGAAGGCTGACCTTGCGGAGACGAAGATCGAGCCGGCTGCGGCTACGCAAGCCGCTCCTGAAACACAAGCCACGCGAGCGCTTCCCGCGGATACCAAAGTCGAGGCTTCCGACACTAAAGCCGAGGCCAAGGCGGCTGAAGTAGTCACCACAGCAGAAGCAGTCACCACCCCTACCCAACCACCTCCCAAAACCACCGCCATCCCCCCCGTCCCGCACTCGCCCGAAGAAACCGAGTTGTTCAACGCCGAGGAGCGGTTGCGGGCGGCGGCGAACGCGAAAGCGGCGTACGACGCGGCGGCGCGGTTGGCGAGGAAGGAGTCGGAAAATGCGGCTGCCGCGTCCACGGCGGCGCACGCCGAGTTCGAGAGGCTCACGTCGGAAGCCCGGGAAGCGGAAAAAGAAGCCAGACAAGCCACGGATGACTTGAAGGACGCGGCGGCGAGTACCACGAAAGCAGCCGCGGTTGCGTTTGAAAACAGGTACGGCCTTGGGCTCATCTTTCCCAAATCCTGGCACACTGTTTTACCGAAGCTGGTGACTGTTGTCCATACATCGCGATATACTCGTACCAGAAGGGACGTCTTACCTCTGCCCTGACTGTTTGTCCATACATCGCGATATGCAAGACTGACACTTTTCGTTCGCCCAATCACAGGATGGCTTTCGCGACGACCAAGGCGGAGAAGAAAAGCGCCGCGGCGCACGCGAAGTTGGTAAGTATTTCACATTTACCGCATTCCGCCGACTGATTGCCCGTACAAGACTGACACTTTTCTTTCAACAATCAGGACGATGACCAGAGCGTTTCGCGGATCGCGATGCACACCAAGCAATTAAACTTTCTTAAAGATGAACTTGCTAGGATGTTAGCGGCGAAGAACGCGGCGGACGCGGCGCATGTAGAGGCGGAGCAAGCGGCACAGTACGCTTCGCTAGACGCGATCAACGCGAAAACCGCTGCGAAGGCGGACGTCGCGGTTGGCCAGGAAACAACGCAGTTGGGCCAGGAACGGGCGTCGCGCGTCGCGATTTTGTCCGCGCAAAGCAAACAAAAGGAAGCGCAGCTCATGCAGGCGGCGTATACGCAGAGCGACGCGAGCGCGAAGCACGCGGCGGCGTCGCGAAAGGTGGAGGAGGAGAGGGAAGCGCTGGACGACGAACTGGCGCTTGAGCTTTTACTCGCCGCCAAGTCGCGGAAAGCGGAGCAGGATTTCATCGACGCCACGTCGAAGCACGCGGCAAGTGAGACGCAAACCGCGGCGGAGGGCCGGCGGGCGGAATCATCGCTGTTCGCGTTCGCGGTGCTTGACGCGGATAAGAGCAGTAACTACGAGAAAGCGTAACGCGTGGTGGACCGGGCGCAGGAAGTCGCTGAGTTCAAGTACCAGGCGGAAACGGCCGCGGGCGAGGTTTCAAGGGACTTGGCGGATAAGCACGACATCGCGAACGCGGCGTACGAAGCGCAGAAAGCGGCGGTGACGATTAAGGAGAAAACCTGGGCGCAAGCGGAAGACGCGGCGTATGAAAAGGGAAAGCCGGGGGGCGAGCCTGTTGGGGGGGGGGGATTGCCCGAGGACGTCGTTGGGGATACGCAAACCGCGGAGTCGCGCTCCATGGCGGATCCGACAGCGGTGCAGGCGGAGTAAGAGCGCGGAGTAACGCGTATAAGTGCGACTCGATGCTTGCTTAGTGTGCGCTTGTGGCTGTATCAAGACTACTTCTTATTTACACAAGTAATGCCTTCTGATCATGACTACTGCCTTCTTATCTCACGCGGCTGTCCCTACGTGGACTACCCGTCTACGTCCCTCTTTTAGGAAAGGTCTTGAGTTTTATTCATAACCCTTTACGCAACACTTTGCTCAACGCTACGTGCGCGATCCCCGAGCTAAAAAACCCCACGAACCAAGCGTGTTGATACGCGGTTTTGAAAATCAGTGGGCACTGACTAAATACCTGGACACCGCACGCGTGTAAAAACCCTGGAAGACAAAAAGCCGCGCCCACTGCAAAAGAATACAGCGCCGATTTGTTGATCCCGTTTTCGTACCAGTACGCGCTTTTCTCGGACTGGTCGTACAGGCCGTCCACGTTTAGGTTCCGTTTTTTAACCACGTGGTAGTCGAACAGCAACACGCCGGTTACCGGCGCTAACACCGCGGCGTGCCCTACGAGCCAGACCCAAATGAAACCCGTGGGGTCGTTCAACAGGCGCCACGGCGCGCAAATCGTTCCGAGGAAACCCACCAGCGTTACGGATTTGTTGAACGACGTACTAGATGACGCGTTCTTTTGTTTCGAGGCTTTGATTGACTTCGGTTGCTGTTGCTGTTGCTGTTGCTGTTGCTGTTGCAGTTGCTGTTGCTGCTGTTGCTGCTGCTGTTGCTGCTGCTGTTGCTGTTGCTCTTGCAGCCCCCCTGCACCACCGCCGCCGCCCCTACCAAACAGCGCCACGAACGCGTTCGCGGGCGCCACCACGTTGGCCGCGATGTTGGTGGACAGGGTGGCGAGCACTAGGCCGAAGGACGCGACGATTTTCGCGACCGGGGAAAACAGCCCAGAGCCGAGAAGCGCCACCGGGTCGCCGACGTCAATCGTCGCACTCAACGTTCCGTTGATGACTGTTTTTGTAAAAGAAAAGTGTCGTCAGTCTCGTATGGGCAAACAGTGTCAGGATTTGGGAAACGCGCGGTACGTACTTAACCCCGCCGCGACGTTCGTGACGAACACCGCGATGACCGAAAAGGCGGTCATGAACACGGTCAGGCCCACGACCTGCCCCACCACCTGCGCCTGTTGGTCCACCGCGAACCGCGAAAAATCGGAAATGTTCAGACTCATGGTTGCCCAGAACCCCACCACCGAGGAGAGGGTTGGCAAGAAATGCGTAGACGCAAAGGTGTTTTTTGTAACCGTTCCCATCGTCGCCGCTCCCGCGGATACCGCGTTCCCTAAACCTCCGGGAATCGAACCTCCACCTGAACCTCCCATGACCCCGGCCCAACCGCCCCCCACGCTGAATGCCCATACGCACATCGCCAGAGTCAGCACCACCAGCGTCGGCGCGGCGACTCGTTCGAGGACCTTGACGCTCTCCGCGCCTTTCCTGACCAACAAGAGTTGCGCCTCGAGAAACAAAAAATAACAAAGCAAATCGATCGGCGACGCGCCAGCGGTGTATACGCCGATGGCACTGTGCGGTTGCACGCGGTACCATAGCCAGGCATCGATACCAACCCACTGACCACTCACCGGTCCCGTAAAAACCATCCCAAAAATCCCCCCCAGCAAGGATCGAACCGCGCACCCCCCCACGAAAGTCTGTATGCCGAACCACCCGCACCCGACCACCGCCCTTAACAAGGCTGGCAGCTTCGCGCCGTGTATCCCGAACGCGCCGCGTACAAGCACCGGAAAGGGCGCGCCGTATTTCGTGCCGATTTGCGCGGAAGCGAGCAAGGGTATCGTGACTAAAACGTTGGCTAAAAAAACACACCACGCGGCTTCGGAAACCGAGGCGCCCAAGCCCGCGAAGCACGCGGCGAAGCGCCAGGCGGGGACGCACACCACCAAGCCTGGTACGAGGAAAAGAAAAGTGTCAGTCTCATCGTTGGGCGGTGTGGATTGTGGTAAATGGGAAATATGCATACTTACCAATCCACAGGCCCATCATGTCCCAGGCGGTCCAGGTTCGGCGGTGCTGCAGGACAGGTAACAGGTCGAGGGGCACGTCTTGTGCGTTGTTCGGTACTCTCGCGTCGACCTTGTCAGCGAACCCGAAAGGGTCGGGGAAGGCGCGGAGGGGGGTTTCTCGAGGGTGCTGGTTCGAGGCTGGGAAGTTTTTTTCGTTGTTGGATGCGACGAAGACAACAACATTGTGACGTGCCCCGTTTCGTGTTCGGCGAAGACTTGACCGCCGCGTGTGTCTGGCGGCAACCTGTTTTGCCTCAACCCACCCTGACGAGTCACGACACCAAACACGCGTCACCAGAAGCGCGCGCATCGCGGTGACCTGTGCCTCGGTGTTTTCGCACTCGATGTCTTTTTTCGTCTTCTCGGACGGCTCCGTCGTCTGCGTTCGGGTACGAATCGGAACGATCTGAGTTTGAACTGCACACATCCGCGCACCGTGGGAAGGGCGGCGTGCCCTTCCCACACCAAACACGATGGGGACGTTCACCCTGGACGACGACGACGACGCGTTCTGGGGGGAAGCGGCGACGTTCGGGTACGACCCACGTCTCGATTGGACCGCCTGGGTTTCACCGAAACGCGGGTGCCCAGATTCAAGTGCCTCTCGCGAATCTCGTCGTGCCGTGCGTCCGCCCCAAAGGACGTGCCGTGTGTCCGTCCCAACGCTGACCGCCTCAACTCCCCAACCCTTCCCATACCGCATTTCCTCTCCCCACCCCACCAGGCAAATCGACACGCTTTGCCGGCAAGCCGAGGAGAGACAAGCGGCGACGCAACCGGGGAGCGGGTTGACGCCGGTCCCGCCGGGGGGTGGGACATCCGACAAATCCGACACGCCAAACGCGGCGTCCCCGTCCCCGAAAAGAGCGCCCCTGGAGTTGGTCACCGGCTTGGGGGGCGTGTCGCAAATTCAGCGGAAGGGAAGCGCACTCGTTGCATACGAAAAGCGTGCTGTTTCGTGTGACGTGCGTGTCAACCCCACGACCACAACCGCGGTGAACGGTGACGGAAACGCGGAAGTTTGGTTTGGCGATGGAAACGATCGTTCCAACCGAAACGCACCCGACGACGCAAACGCGCGCGCTCGTTCCAAACACGAGCTGAATTCCATGAAGCGACTGCTCAGGGAAAAAGACGCGCATCTGAAAATGCTTCGTTCGCGCCTGGAGCTCGTGGAACGGGACAGCGATACGTACAAACGCGTGGTCGCCGCGAACGCGGCGGAGAGGGAGGTACTGAACTTTCCCACTTTCTCGCGTTAAGACTTCGCGATTGCGCGTACTCGTCCTGCGTCCTGGACGTCTTACGCCTGCGAAGGGCGCATTACCTTTCCAATCCCGCATACAAATCCCGGATATACACATCACGACCGACTGACACTTTCGGGGTTACTCGTGCCAGCGCGAGCGCGAGCGCGAACGCAACGCGGGGTTCGGCGGAGGCGGCGGAGCGGGCGGTGGTCACTCAAGGACGACGCACCCAGGATTTGACACCGGCGGATTCGGAGGAAACGCAGGCGCTGGCAATGGATACGGAAGTACTTACGACCACAGAAACCAACCCACCAACCACCAACACCAATCAACCGCGCTTCCGGTCCCGACCCGATGGATGTTTCAAACGCCGCGGCGTTGGCGGAAACTCGGGCGGAGTTGCAGCGAATAAAAAGCAGAGCCGCGTTTAAGGACGAGGAAGCTGAGGAGGCGCGACGGCGGGAGGATTTGAACGGCGTTTTGTTACAGCGTGCGGAACAAGAAACCATGCGGCTTGCGGCGGAGGTTAGGAAGGAACGAAGGAGAGCCACCGCGGCGGAGGCGGAGGCGGCGAGCGGAAAACAGAGCTCTTCAGGGAAACGAAAAGGCGGGGAAGAAGGGGTGGAAAGTTTCCACGCTCCGGGTGACGGTCACAAAACCAACCCCACCACAGCTTTGGAGCTCCCGACGCCACCAAGAGTGCCACCCGTTTTGCTGGTGTTACCGTCGCCGCCGACGACCGCGTGTTGCGTCACACAATTGTCGAGTCGTAACGCAACGACCCAACCGGGTCCCGGGTCCGTCGTCTTCGCCGCAGTCGCCGCGGTTGCGTCGAGCTCGGTGTTGAACATACAGCGGTTCCGATTGAAAACGGATGGCAAGGGGAAGGTTGTGGACCTATCCGGTTTTGACCTCGCGGTTTCCGTAGCCAAGGACGTCCTGTCAACCATCGCGTGTCGCGAGAAACCCGGCGCCGCCTTCGTGCTCGCCGCGGCGCGCGTGTTGCGGGTCGCCGCGAAAACGGCGGCGAAAAAAACGCACGATCACGTTCAAACCGGGCTCGTCGCCGACACCGCGCGTGTGCTCTGCGCGTTCGTAAAGTCGGACGCCACGTGCGCCCACGAGTTACTCCATCTCTGCGGCGCGGGAGGGACCCGGGGGGAGGGACACTTATGGAACGGCGACGATTCGAATTCCGTTTGGATCGTCCCGAAACCGCCCCCCGACGGGCTCAGGGGCGTTCCCGCCGCGGGGACGGATTGCGTGGGGGTGTTGGTGCCGCACCCGTGTTCGGTCGGCGGCGGTCCGGACAGCGACGGCACCAGGGTGTTCGTCGCGTCTGGGGACGAATTCTTGGGTTTGGCGGCCTCCACCGCAGGTAACGCCCTTCCCACGGGTACCGGCCGGGGTACTGGTTTTGGTAACCGGAACGACCTGGCCGGCGTTCCTCCCTCCGAAACTTTCACGCTTCTGCCCGACGTAACGGCCCTGTTACGAAACGCGCTTTCCTCGAACGAGTGGCCAACCGCGTTCGCGCTGTTACACCTCTTGAAGCACCTGGTTTGCAGGGCGTCGCCGCTTGGCGGCAGAGGGAAGTTCGCCACGGAGATGATGGCTGCCGGGGTGTTGACGCAAACCCTCTGCGGTTCGAGTGACCTTTCGGGTCCTTTGGGTAAGAGAAAAGAAAAAGAACGCGCGCACGGGGTACCTTCGAGCGGCGCGGCGCCGCACTTGACCGGCGCGAGCACGCACGGATTGACCGGGTGTTCCCCTCATGTTGACCGGAAGCCCGCATCAAGACACGCGAACACGTCGTCCACACACCCCGAACGCGTCCCGTGGTTCGTGCGGTGCGAGGCGCTTGTTTTAATCCGGCTGCTCGCCGCGACCCCCGAGTTTCGTGTCGCGCTGGACGACGCGAACAAAGAGACGTCTTTGGTGGAAATCGACGTAGGGGCAAACAGTCAGGCACTCGACAACACGGCTGGTAACCGGGTAACCGGATCCGTTTCCTTGACGCGAGCGGTGGTGCAATCCCTGGAGACCGCGTGCGGCGCGTCCGTGTTCGGCGTAGGGGAAAACAGTCTGGCCGAAAACGAAACACGAAAACAAAACCAAACCAAACCTTTCGACGCGTCGCTCGGCGCGCTGAGCGCGATTTCCGCATCCGGGTGGCGCGGGTGGGGCGAGGCGGTGCGCGGGTGTGGGGTGCGTTGTGCCGCGGTGGCTGCTGCGGAGATGGCATTTTGTTCCAGCGGCGGTTCGATCCCGGGCGCTTCGTTATCTCCCGATTTTTGCGCGGCAGAAGGTGACCCTCAGCTGTTGAGTCACGACGTCGCGACGACGTTTCAGCACTCGAGCACGAAATCGGACACCGAAAAACGAACGCGAAGCGCGCTTCTTTTCGTCGCGCGTTTGCTCGCCGAACCGGTTTCCGCGCGGCACGCGACGTCCGCCCTAAGACGGGACGGGGAAACCTCGCGCCGACTAGCGAGAGTCGCGCGCTTCGCGAACAACCACGAAGAGCAAATGCCGAAGCGGGTGGGGAAGTACTTGGACTCGGTGCTGCAAGCGTGGGCGTGAGGAAGGTTTGTTTTGATCGAAAAAGAAAAAACGAAAACAAAACGAAAAACTTGAAAACGAAAACACGACGAGATCTGAAGTGCCAGATGCATCTGTGACCACGCGTCAGGGCAACCACAACGCCGCGCGCACGCACGACACGGTCAGTGATGGTCGAAACACGCGCGCGATAAAGAAGGCGGAGCCTCGATGCTCAAGCGAGTGTCGCCATCCCAGGTCTTCCCTTCGATGTCGTCGTCACGCACGTCCTCCGAGAAGAAAGCCTGCGCGATCCCGCGGACCTCGCAGTGCTTCGGGGGGTCAGTCGTGGCATGCGCGACGCAGTGGATGCGACGGGAGGTCGCATCGAGGAGCTCCGTGAAGATGATGATGTTGCTCTTGAATGTTTAACCACGCTTCGATGCCTGCAGCGACGAGGTCGTCTGTCACATAAAGAGCTCCTGTGCCTGGCAGCGGCGAGGAGCGGACAACTCGAGGAGTTGATGGATTTGCGCGCGGAGAATTGGCCGTGGGACGCGCAGACGTGCGCTGGGGCGGCAAGGGGCGGGCATCTGAAGGTGCTGCAGTGTTGCGCGCAAACTGCTGCCCGTGGGACGTGTTCACGTGCGCGAGGGCGGCGAATGGCGGGCACCTCGAGGTGCTGCAGTGGGCGCGCGCGAACTGCTGCCCGTGGAACGTAAGCACGTGCCCCAACGCGGCGACGGGCGGGCACCTCGAGGTGCTGCAGTGGTTGCACGCGAACGGTTGCCAGTGGGACGCACGTACGTGTTCATCTGCGGCGGAGGGCGGGCATCTCGAGGTGCTGCAGTGGTTGCGCGCGAACGGCTGCCCGTGGGGCATGCGCACGTGCACGGAGGCGGCGAAGGGTGGGCACCTCGAGGTGCTGCAGTTGGCGCGCGCCAACGGCTGCCCGGAACAACCAGACGTGCGCGGCGGCAGCGGTGGGCGGGCATCTCGAGATGCTACAGTGGGTGTACAAGAACGGGTGCCCTCGTAACCGGTCGGCGTGCATGACGATTGCGACGCATTATGAACACCCAGATGTGGTGGCCTGGCTGAACGAACATGTACCGTGAGTGGACGATATATCTCAGGGATGCCGGCGCGGTGTGACAACGGAAATGACGCGACGCGCAGGGGTAGCGATGAGCGAGTCGAGGCGAGCGCGCGATTGAAAAAGAACATGTAGTACGAAGTCATACTAATTCGACAACCGCCCAGACCTACAAGTAAACCCCACGCACTACCACGACTACCATTCCGTACCTCTACTCGCCTACCACAACGACGACCACTCAGTACACCACAACGACTACCATTCCGTACCTCCACTCGGCTACTACAACTCCGCGCGCGCTTCATGTCGTCTCCCCTCGCACGCTTCCAGCTTCTCCACCAGTTCCTCGACCAGCTCCTCGAGTTCCCTACGCGTTTTCCGCGCTTCCGTTTCGTAATCTTCACCTTCCTTTACTTCATCCACCCCGTTCTCGTGGGCGCCGGTGTCATCGGGCCCCATCGATTCGAAGAAATCATCCCACGACGCCGACAACTCCAAACGCAAAAGTTTCGTTTCTTCCAGTTCGGTTTCGGTTTCGGTCGACAGAAACAAATCGACCAAGTGTAAAACGTTTTCCAGATTTTGTTTCTCTTGAAGCTTTTCCGTATCCTCCCCACGCATCACCAATCGCTCAAGGCGGTCGCGCAGACGTAGCGCGTCCCCCTCCAGCGCGGAGAGGGCGGCGTCTTTTTCTAGTTTTGACGCGTCCCGTTTGCGTAACCATCGGAGGATTTTACGCTGGCGGTCAATTTCGGTTTCGGCAAGTTTCGTGGAAAACGAGTCGTCGTTGCTCACCTCCGTCACTACGAGCGCTCCGACAACACGCGTCGGTTTCGTTTCCTTCTCTTTTTTCGTCGTCCCTTTCCCCGTCTTGTCAGTGTTAGTGTCCGTTCCAGTATCAGCAACCTCCACCTCGACTGTGGCTTTTTCGAAGACCACCAAGCCGCTTCGGTCGAGCGCGAAGTGAAGCCGCACCGTGCCCGTCGCGCCCGCGGCGGCGGTCTGGCCGGCTGACACGAACGTTTTTTTAACAGCGCCATGCACGCCGGTGACTCGATACGTCGCGAAAGGCGATGGAAAAGCCGACGGCGGAAGAACACTGCCCGATTCGTTTGTTTGTGAAGAGACGACTCGCCCAAAAACGTCGAGCTCTGTTTTTTTTTCCGTCTCCTCAGAATGCGCCGCCGCCTCCAAGGCGCGCGTCCGTGCCGTCTCCGTGAGCGCGATTACCAAGGTATCATCACGGACCAAATCGAGACTGACCACGTTTCTTGACGGCACGGAAGCACCGGGTCTGAAAAGCACGTGCTCGACGTTATTTTCCGAATTTTTATCAGACCCAGACAACACAAACGCTTTCATTAAATGCGGGTACGAATCCGTCAGGGAAGGCGTTTCTTTCACCTGGCGTGAAGCCGCCGCCGAGTCCGCCTCCAACGCTCGCACACGTCGTGCGGTTGACTTGTTCGTTTTCTTCTTACTCAGCAGGTCCTTAGCTTTTTGTTTGGATTCCGAAGCCTCGCTTCGTTTCGTGGAGTTGGTACCCACGATACCCGCGCCGACCGCCACGGTTTCCTCTAAATTCAACCGTTTGTGTATCGGTGTTGTTTTTGATTTTGAAGTCGTGTCGCTGCTCTGCGCAACCACGTTTTCGATGGCTTTTTGTACCGCAGGCACCCTGGCACCTCCACCCACCAGCTCGATGAAATCGATGGAATCCACACCGCCTACTCGCTTCAGTAACCGGCGCAGCGGCGCAATCGAAACCGCGATCGCGTTTGACGCGGCGCGCTCGGTATCGCCGTCCTGATTATTTCCATCATCAGAGTTTTCAAAAACGTCTCTCCCAATCGCCGAGGTTAAGTCGCCGCCGTCGGGAAAAAAACCACGCGCGTCAAGCACCGTTTCCGTGTTCGCGGACAGAACCTCCTTCGCCCGTTGGCTCGCGGTGAGCAAACGCACAGCCGATTTGTGATTTTTGGTGCCAAGACGGTCTTTGGCGAGGCCGTCGGTATTCTTTTCGGAGTTGTTTCGACCCCCGGTCGTCTGTTTCTTCGTCTTCGTCTCCGCCCCCGCCAACCGCGTGCCGTCCCGCAGCGCCCGAATCGCCACGTCCAAATCCAACCGACCCCCACCAGAGTTCCCGTCCTCCCACTCGGACTGAAGCATCTCGATTCGGACGCGAATCGTGGGTGGGATTTTTTGCGACGTGTGTGTGTATTTAGTCGACGAACTTATTTTGCCGGTTGATTTTCTGTCGCCTCCGAAAACTTCCCCCGTGATTCGCGCCGCCGCGGCGAACGAGTTCCGCGCGCCCACGCCCACCACGACTAGTGTAACTTTACCGTAAACTTTATTCTTCAAAAATTGCGTTTGTTTACTCGACGAGCACGTCGCCAGCCGCTCTTTGCGTTCCTTGTTCCAGTCATCTTGCATGCGCTGTGCCAACACCACGCAAGCGGCGGCGGCTTCCGACACGAGGGAGGTTTTGGCGAACCCCGCGATTCGCGCGGCGCGCAAAAGTTTTTGTCGCTGCGCCTGCGACCACCAGTTCGGCACGGCGATTGAAAGGGTTTCGATTTTTCGCACGAAGGGTGACAGACGATACTGTGCGTTCGTGGTGGACTGCTTGGTACCCTTGCAGTTGTACCCTTCATCGCCGATCCCTTCGCCCGTACCAACAAACGCCCTTCGCGCGGCGTCTTCCAGAAGCGCGGCGACAACCGTTTCCGGCGCCAAGGGCGGTACGGTACTCCCAAACTCGTTAAACGCGGCTGACTGTAACGCTTTCGGGACGCGAATTTGGACGACATCTGATGCGTTAGTACATCCCGCATGAATCCAGTCCCCCGCGTCGCCGTAACGCAAACCCCAGTACGTCTCCGCGAATTCGTAAGGAATGCCCAACAGCGCCTTCGGGTTTGTCATCACGCACGACGGACACGCCATCCTTAGGCTGTTTGCATCTGTCCCGAACACCCGGTCCCCAAGCTCCGTCCACCCCACCAGGGAAGGCGTTCGCCGTTCGCCTCGGTCATCCGGGACGACAGCGACGTCCCGGGTGGTACCGCCCCTGCGCGTCACCGCAACGGTGGTGGTTTCGGAACCCACGTCCACCGCCAGGGAAAGCGCGTTGGTGGTTTGGAACGTACTCGCGACACACAACGTCGCGATCGTAACGAACCTCGCAAGTAACCTCACTTTGCTAAAGCACAAACGCGCGCCCGGGTTCCGTGACGAGACTCGCGGCGCGACACGCGCCATCGCGGAAACGCCCTGACGCGCGCCCGTGACCTGCGGCGCCACCGCGCGCGCCGAAGTGTCGGGGCTGGGTGTCTCATTTTCGTCGTAGCGTCGTCACAGGTGGTGGTGCAAATAAAACACGTAAAGTGCGCAATTTATCGGGAGGAAAGAAAGTCTACTATGGTACTCGTATTGATGACACCCTACCTACCTCCGTTCCCCCCCCAAAGCCCGCCTCTGCTCGTTTTCGCACCGCCGAAAGTTTCGCGCGGCTTCGTTACGCCCCGCGATATCCCCCGTCTCGTTAAGTTTCATGGCGAGCAGGTAGTGCGCCTCCGCTTCACGCGAAAAAGAACAGCACGCGCGAGCGGACGCCGCCGCCGAGGCCAAAGGCTGTGTGGCGTTTGCGTCGCACTGTTTACTCGTCTCATTACGTCTGTTCGTATCAATGGACTGGTTACACGCGTCCCTGCCATCCGAACCGCCCTGGTTCGATCCGGGATCGTCTCGCTCCGAAACCGCGCGGTCCCGGCGTGCCCGCTCGCCGAGCGCCAGCTCCGCCTTCCCGGAACACAGCCGCGCGCGCGTTCGAACGGAAAGCCCGCCTGAGAGTGTAAAAAAGAAATGTCAGTCGGGGTATGGGCAATCAGTCGTCTCTTAATGTGTTGGGTGGGTAAGGCCCTTACCTTTCCCGAGAACCCCTCGGGCGTGCGCGTCCAGCGCCTCAACCGCTAACAAAGCGAAACCCCCGCCCAGAATCGAACCGGCGTCTAACCCGACCAGGCACTCCACAATACAAACAGTAGCAGCCGCGCGTAGGCTGTCCAGACGCAACACCGTGGACGCGTGCTCCACCGCCAGGGCGTGCGGCAGCGCGGAGGAGAACGCGGACGCGGCTAGAAAGGTTTCAGCTAAATCGAGCTTCGACGTCAGCACCGCCGACGCGCCCCCTTCCAAGTTTTTCGAAGCGCACACCACTTTCGCGAAACTCGCGTGCGCCGCTGAGTAATCGCCGACGCTTTTTTTCAACAACCCGTCAACGCGAACCGCCTCAAGCCGCAACTCCGGTAACCACACACTCAACGACGGGGTTAAGCTCGCTATTGTTTGCGCCGCGGTTTTCGCGGAGGCGTAATCTTCCCTCGCGATTGCTTTCATCGTGAAAGAAAGTGGTTAACGTCTTGTTTTGGCAAACGTGGAGGCTTTTGATTTGGGAAAGCCGCAAGGCCCTACCTCGTGAAAAGTTGGTGAAACTTTCCGAGTTTCTCGTCACCCGCGCCGCCGCGGGCGAGACGGTGGTGTCGAACGCGTTTCCCGGCAAATTCGCGGGGAATCGAACCGCGGTCAACTGTAACACGCTAAGCGCGGTTACTGGGCCGTGTTCTTGTAGCGCGTGCCGCGTCAGCGCAGCCAGCACGGACGCGGTGTCATGCGCGTGCGCCGATGCGTTCGCGACGGAAATGCTGCTAGCACCCGTATCCGCGTTGGAACGTCGCAAACACGAACTTGCGTCCAACCGTAGGTGCTTCAGCAAATTCGCCCGCGACGGCTCACTCAACCCGTGTGCTTCCCACACCGACGCCGCAAGCGCGGAAACAGTTCCGGTGAGCTGCGTCACCGCGGTTGACGAGCCTGATACGATGAAAAAGAAGTAACGTGTCAGTCTCTCGTAACGTGTATTACGTAAACAGGCAGAGGTAATAACCGTCCCTTCGGAAAGGACGAGTATGGGCAATCGCGAAGGCGGAACGTGGTGACTGGGAAAGG
>Ga0114995_10000819_pt1 | contig 21804 bp, 23 predicted proteins | sample ArcticOcean_MG_C_11_FD_87038 | JGI IMG/M metagenome (GOLD analysis project Ga0114995, IMG submission 87038) | Marine microbial communities from western Arctic Ocean - ArcticOcean_MG_CB2_154 | ecosystem: Environmental > Aquatic > Marine > Oceanic | place: Arctic Ocean: Canada Basin | collected... | reverse complement strand
TACTATTTAGTTTGTAATAATAGATTAATTACTTCTCCCTTAATAACTTAGGTGTTAATATCAAGATTATTTTATTTATATTTATGTGAAATTAAAAAATATGAAAAATACTAAATCTGTAAGCGATTTTTTAAAAGTAGCACTGCCCTTATATTTAATCTTTGCATCTCTACATTGTTTTTTAATCCCTGGAGGTTTTGAAGGAGGTCTACTCGATGATTTAATAGGTGCGTTTATTTTCTTGATTCTCCCATATATTTTACTTGTTATTATATTTTCTCTTTTTAAATCATTATTTAATCTTAAATTTCTTTTGTCTTATTCTAACTGGTTCTTTGTTTTTTCTTTGGTAATCGAGTTTTTAATTATTTTTGGAATGTTATATTAAATAATTATTTAATTAAAAGAAAACGGCACTAAATAGAAAACACCCCCATTACTAAATCCATTAGACCCAATACCAATTTCTGGTCTTAATTTACCCAGATTAAGCAAGATACTCGCTTTAAAATATGGGAAAGTTGGCGATTTTACACACATATTATTTATATTGGTCAGGAAAAACAATTGAATTAATAAGCAAATCAAAAAGCGCACTATTATTTTCAATATTATTTCTTGTTTTGGCCTGGATTATTGCTTGAAATAAATAGTCCTCAAATATAACGTAAATGACTGTAAAGTGCATCTTAGCACTTTTGTCAAGTCCTTTAACAACTTGTTCTCCACTAAATATTACAGCTGGATAGTTGTCTATAATATAAAACTTTTCGTTGTAGGTGGGATTCCCTCCGCTAAATACAGAAGCATATCCTTCTATATCAGATTTAAAATCTTTAGCCCAAAAATCTTTATTAAACCCTTTAGCTTCATTATCTAAGTTATTTACCTTTATCATTATAGAAAGATACTCATCGCTAATCGGATTCCCCTTTTCCCATTTTTGCACAATATTAGGTCTAACCCCTTCACTTTGTTTAAATCCAGTTGGTTTTTTTATTTGAAAGTTTAAACCTTTTGCCTTTATATGTCCATTTGAGAAATAATAATCTGCTAACTCATTTGAAACAACTTCATCATTGTAACCCCATTCATATGGCATTATTGTAAAAGATTTTATAACAGAATCATTAAAATAATAAACATATTTAACGATAATATTATACTTGAATGCAGTACTTCCAAGGGCAATATTGTTTAATATCAAATTTTCTTTGGTTTGTTGGTTTTTAAAAATATCTGCAGTAGATTTTTTGGTAATATTAACATCGTAAACTATTGTTTTATTGCCTTCTTTGTAAGCATCTCTAATATATATACCCATTTCAGAATCTCCGTTGCCAATAGTGCTTTTAGCTCCATTAACCATATTGTTTAAAGCAGCTAAATCCTGCCCATAAGAGCTAAAAGAAACAAGTAAAGCGAGTGTGAATAGTATGTTCTTCATAATAAGTTATTTTACTTAAATATAAGAAATGTAAGTTTAACCTATTTTAGTGGTTTAGAAATAGCTGAACTTAAAGAAGAAGATATGCCTATGGTTTAGGAGCAAGCAGCTTGCTTAAATTCAGGAAAAGTAAAATCTAAACTTCCTGAGTATGTTTTCAATATTTATAAATTGTTTTTAAATAGGGATTAATTGAAAGGGCTAAGAATCTTACCATTATCAATTATTTGAATTGATTCACTATTACAATTTACATTTTCAAAGCAGAATCCAGCTGCCAGTTGTTTCTTCTCCCAAAATTGCAAATATTCATTTTTAATTTTTTCTCTAGTTTCCTTTTTATTTTTGTCTGTAATTTGACTAAGCAAATGATTAATAAAATTAATCTTACTTTTTTTGAACTCACCATCACATGCTGCAACACTTAGCATATTAAAAATAAAATCATCAATTTGACTTAAAGTCATTCCTTGTAATGAGCTATATAGATTTACTTTGCTCTTGGTAACAAACTCAAAACCGATACTTTTTTGGCTATAATTAGAATGAAGTTTATTACCCTCTATTTTTGATAAAAACCTAGTGATTAGCTCTTCATTTTTATTAAAATCTTCATCTATTTTCACAAGCTCAAAATAGGCCCTGATTCGTCCGTATATTTTCAAGTCTTCTTTCATCTCTGTTGGATTAAGATGCAACCATGTAAAACCTGACATATGTTTTTCAAACTCTGTTTTGGAAATCTTAGGTAATGACTCGCCTCTAGATACACTAATCTTTTGCTTAAAAGGTTTTTTTGAAGTTTCCAGACCTTCGTTTTGTGTAAGTTTAGTTTTAGCTCCACTAACTCCTTTTACTTGTTGAATTATAGTTTTTTCTTCAGATATTGTTTTAGATTTAAACCAATCGAATATTCCCATTCTTCTCTGCTTTTTCAGTTAGTATTTAATCTGTTTTGTTATGTCCATTGATGAACCGTTGGATTGGGGTTGAGTATATCTATTCGTCTTGAACGGTAACGGATTTTAATATTTCTAAAGCATCTTTATAACTTTCAATATCACCTTCATATTCTTTTTCTTCATTTATGATTCTGTGGCTTATCTTTTTTAATTCCCTTCATAAAATCTTTAAGCATATCAGATTTTTCTTTCTTTATTTTTTCAATTTTAATATTCTCCAATTCTTTTTCGTTTCTCTTTCTTTTTGAGGATTTTAAAAAATTTGGCGGTTGATTAATAAATTCAGAAAGTGATTTATAGGTTAACGGGATTGCTAAAAAATAAAAATATTTAGACACATAAACACTCAAAAATATGAGTCCAATGCACACAATTAATACTGTAAAAAATCCAATTTTTTCACTTGAATCATCTTCTCCCATAATCTATTCTTTTCTGCTTTTTCTGTTAGTATTTTATCAATGTATTTTTCTAATCCTTTTTCTCTTAAAGTAAATACACCTCAATATTAGTCAATTTTTCAATATTTTTTTTCGTTAAAATAGCGTATTTTATGTCTTCTCCATTACCCATATATTCATCTACATAATCTTGTAAGATTTCGGAATCATTTTCATTAAGTTCAATTTTTTTACGACTATTGTTGCAGTAAACTAATATTCCATCCCCAATTGCAGACCAAAATTCTCCATCAAAATCAGGCATTGCACCTTCAACTTCGGTAAGAAATATTGTGTAATCATCAGAATCAACATTTTCGAAATCTAAACTTGGATAATGTTTTTCTTGCTCTAAAGCAGTCAACCCAAACTCCTTTAAATCTAGGTATTGGTCTGTCATTCCCCATTGAAAATCAACATCATATTCAATGTCTTTTTTTACTACTGAAATATTATATTCAAAATCCTCTTGTAATGCTTGAAATGTGTTTTTGTCAATGTTGATACTAACTGAATTAGAGTCAGTAATTAAATTAATTTGTACGTATTTTCCTTCACTTTTTTTCTGTTTTTCATTAGTAACTTTTTCAACTTCACTGCTAACTTCAGGTTCTACAAAAGTCTTAACCGATTCTTGTTTTGGAGTTTTCGGAGTTTCAGGTTTTGTAACTATTTCTTCTTCAACAACTTTTTTCTTTTTAAAAAAATCAAATATTCCCATTTTTTTCTGCTTTTTCAGTTAGTATTTTATCAGTGTATTTATAGATCTACTATTATTTATCCGATAGGTCAATTATCTCTACTTGAAATAAATGTTCCTCAGACACATTGGTAGGTTTTTCTATTGCTAATTATTAGTCTCTATAATCCACCAGTTTCCATATCTCATTTCAACAATTTCAGTAGAAATTTTAATATTTTGCATCAGAGTATTAATGAAACTAATTTCACTTTTTTGCATTTCTTTATCTGACCTTACTATACCAACAGCAAAGTCCATTATTACAATTTTCTGACCTTCAGAAAGATTTAGTTTGTATGTGGTATTAAGTATTTTATCGATAAGATTCAAGCCATGTAATTTCCAATCCGAGTTCAGTTTATCTAATTTTTTGGACATTTCAAATTCCATTAGATAATAATCACTCTGTTCAATATCTCGAAGATATTCTTCCTCTTCAGGTGCTATATTACCATCGCATACCATAGATGCAAAAGCAATTTCCAATAAAATCTCTATAAATTCTTCCCGTTCCATAATTAAATAGTTTTTAGTTTATCAATCTGTATCTTAATCTCTGCCGCACGTGTATAGTCTTGATTCTTAGCTGCATCTTTCATTTCCTTTTCCAAGACTACTATTTCTTGTTGAGGGCTTTGTTTCTCTACACTAGCAGATGTGCGGAACCCAATAGGTGTTCTCTTAATTTCTTCATCCAATTCATTGTTGTATTCCTTAGCCTCATTTTCACTAACAGAAGCACTCGTGTTCCCTATAATCTCAAGTATTATTACGTTGTCAATCTTTACCTGCTTACGAGCCGCCACCCTTGCCGCATCATTCACAATCAGACCAACATCGCTGCAAACAAAACCATTTGTTTTTTTCGCAAGTAGCTCATAGTTCAGATTTTCATCTAAAACCTTTGGTCTTTTACCAAGTTCAAGTTTAAATAAGGCTGTTCTGCACTCTAAATCTGGTATTGGTATATGAATTTTACGGTCAAATCTTCCAGAGCGAAGAACAGCGGTATCTATTTTATTTAACCTGTTGGTAGCTCCAATAATGAAAACTTCGTTTTGAGAACAATTATTGATCTGTACCAACCACTCATTAACCTCAGATTCGTAGTGGTGTCCAGCAGAGCCATCTCTGCTCGGAATCATTGCATCCATTTCGTCTAGAAATAGTATTGTTGGGCCGTTTTCTTTAGCATCCTTAAATAATTGACTTATTTTTTCCTGACCTCCATGTACATATTTGGAGCCAACATCAGAAGGTTTAACTTTCATAAAATTAAAACCTACTTCATCTGCCAAACATTCAGCAAAAAAAGTTTTACCACAGCCTGGAGGTCCATAAAATAGAACTCCGTTAGGGGGCTCAATACCATATTCTTTGTTCTTTTCTGGATGCAGTAGAGGATCAATAACATCTTGCTTAATCATAGATTTAATGGTATCCATTCCAGCTATTTTATTAAAACCAAGACCAGGTGTTCTTTTAACTACCTGAAGTCGTTCCTGTGTTTTTATCTCCTTTTCAGAAATCGCCATTTCTTTGCTAAGAGCGTTTTTGAGCTCATCAACACATTTAAATCGTGTGTTTGTTTTTGGTAGTAAACTTTTAATAACAGTTAATTTAATATGATCTTCAATATTTTCTGTAACATTAAATTTCAATTTCTTATTTCTAGAATTTAGCAAATCAGTAATGAAAGTCTCCGAATCCATATTAGAATTAGTAATTTCACTGTACCATGGAAATATTCCACACAAAAGACAATATAACAAAGCTCCTAGAGAGAAAACATCACTTTCTATACTTGAAGAATGATTTAGTGTCTCTGGTGCACAGTAATATAAAGAAGGTTGAGTTCTATTGAAGAATGTTCCTTTGGCACCCTTATAACGTGCAAGACCAAAATCAAAAAGCACTGGCTTCATCAAATTTTCAGAGAGATCCATCATGATGTTCTGTGGAGTTATATCACAATGAAGAACAGGTACATCTCTTGAGTGTAAGTAGCTTACAGCATCCAATACTCCAGAGAAAAACCGTACAGCAAAATCATTATTAGGCTCTCCCTCTCGATCAATTCTATCTTGGAGTGTTTCACCACTAATAAATCCTACAACATAATAGATAAGTTCAACACCATTTTTAGTAATGGTTTTGTGTTCTACATATCTTGAGAGATTTGGGTGGTCTAATCCTTTATGGATATTAGCCTCAAGTAAGTCTCCATCTTCTGTAAAATGGTGCGAAAGCAACTTGTTCTTTTGGTAAACCTTGAGCATAAATATCTTTCCATTTTCTAAACCCTTTACACGGTAACTCCAACCGTAGGTGGTTTGATGTATGAAAAATAGTATTTCATACTTTTGATCGATGATATCCTTTTTATTGAAATAATTCATTTCTTATTTATTAACGTTGACCTACACCGCCTCCTGGTCCAGGACCTGGACCATTAATTCCTCTATCTCTCATGAAACTGACTATTGTTTGAACCTGCTGGTTTAATTGATCAAAGGATGCTCCAGAATTTACCAATTGCATTCCGCGATCTACTGCAGTGCGAGCCTGTGCTTGGTTTGTCCACTCAATACTACCAAATGTGGTATTAAAATTACGTATCCAGGCAATACGTTTTTCTTGACCTGCGTGCCTGTCTGTAATACTCCATTCCAGATTTCTTAGTTTTTCTAATAGCTCTTTACCACGCTCAGTATTTTTAGAGTTAAGTACAGAGTCTTTAGATGTTTTTAGGTACTCCAAATCACTCTGATCTTTCTGGTACCCATCCAGTGTTTTACTCACGCATTCTCCAACTATATCTTCTAGGTTTTTAAACGCCTCATTTATTTCTTGTACTAGTTCAGGCCAGGCTAGTGCAGCTTCAGCAAGATCTAGTTCAAGAATTAATTCTCTTAGAAGTCCAAAAGCCTGTTCAGCAGATCCATCTTGCTCAAGAGTTTTTTTGATGCTCGTACTATTCTCTTTTAATCTTGGTAAATCTACTGGGGGTTGATCACTACTCTCCAACCTTTCAATAAGCTTGTCAGCCTCTTGAGCCAGTTCATCTAGTTGCTTTTGACTAGCTTCTTCTACTGGTTTAAATATCATTTTTTTCTCAATCTCAAAATCCAGTGTTGGAAACTCAGCCTCTAGTGTCATCTCTTGAGATATATTTATACTCAACGTAAATTTAACCTCTGTATTTTCTGGCACCAATTGTGGTACATCGCCACCATCAATTTCTATCTGTCCAATTCGAGAATTTACTAAACTCCTTGAGCCCTCAGCCCTTCCCTCAGCTTGAAAAATAGAGATAACCAATGTATCATCTGTGTTGCCAGGTCTTAACTCACTCTGGGTGTAAAGTTCTATTGTGGTTTTACCTACCGCAGGCATGGGTTTGTCTTTTTCAAGACCTCGGAAAGCAGTATAGAGAGTTTTTCCGTTTTTTGCCTGGTAATCCATCCCAATATGATGGGGTAGAGGAGATCCACCACTAACGGCTACACCAGGCAAAATTGTAAATTTATTTGGTGAACAGGTTACACGATCGTTTTTGTCGTTAAATACGTTTATCGTGAAATTATTGGGTTTTTTCTGATCTATATCTACCATAAATACAGCATCTAGGGCCGCTTTCTCAGTTTTTAATCCATCCTCTCTAGTGATTTCACCAAATAAAGGCTCGCTTGCGCCTTTTAATAAAACCGAAACAGGCTCTTTATCAAGGTTGGATGTTGAGCTAAAATCTACCTCAAGTTCTATGACAGGCTCATTGCTACTAGTTTCATCATTAGGTCCTGCACCATGCTCCTTTACATTATTTTGCATGGTACTTGCGTAAAGGGCGGCTCCCTCTGCAATTCCTGTCATTGGGTTTATAGAAATATCTGGCTTCATGAGCTGCTCTTCTATCATCTCTCTCAAGATTGGCATTTGTGTTGGCCCTCCAACCAAAACTAATGCCGATAAATCTGAAGTGGTTAAACCATTATTTTTAAGTAGAAGCTTTGTTTTGTCTATTGCACGCTGAAATAATGGCCTTGCCAGATTGTTTACTTGTTCTCTAGTAACAGTTAATTCTATCTCCATCTCTTCTCCTTCATCGTCCTTAGGTAAATCACCAATATCGGTTAAAAGCTCATATTCCTCTGACTTACCTAGTTCCTTTTTTAGGTTGTCTGCGATACCCTTTAATACTCCTAGATCAAGCTCATTAAAAGAATAATTTTCTTTTAGATATGGTAATAATAAACCATGTAATATTGCACGGTCAATGTCTCCCCCTCCAAGATTATTATCCCCCTCACTAGATTTTACCTCCATCACACCACCTGTGGCAGTTACAAGCGCCGCATCAAAGGTTCCTCCTCCAAAATCAAAAACAACAAATTTTGCATCTTTAACCTTATTCTTTAATCCATAGTTAAAGGCTGCTGCTACTGGTTCTTGTAATATCTCTACCTGCTCAAAACCGGCAAGTTCTGCTGCTCTTTTTGTGGCAGAAACTTGTGGTAATTCAAAAGCAGCTGGAACTGTTATAACCACAGATTTGAACACCTCGTCTGTAATCTCTGAGGCGAGTTTTTTTAGTAATTCAGCAGAAAGTTTTTCTGGGTTGGTCTTATTTCCATCTAGGGTATCATAATCAATGTTTACACCCATATTTCTCTTAAATTCTATAAAATGCGGATATTTGTTAAAGGCCTGAATACCAACTCTAATTCTTCCTCTTTTGTCTATATAAACACAAGAGGGTACAATCATACTTTGATCAATTTCACTTGTTACTACCTCTCCGCTTTCCATGCGAGATAACGCAGAGTTTGTTGTACCTAAATCTATTCCGTAATCAATTTTTATTCTTCCCATATTCTATTAATTTTCTAAATTTTCTATTACATCTACAACAAGTCTTACTCCTGGAATCATTTTATTATTAAAAAGTACTTGAGGCTTAATTATTTTGCTGATTATTACTTTTCCTGCTGGAATTGATAAATCTTCCTTCCGGTTTTTTATTTCTATAATTTGATTTTCAGAGACTTCTGTGCCAAGTAGTTTTGGCATGTCATATCCTAGGCTTTTAAATGTGTCTCGCATCTTTTTTGTGGCTCTTTCAATTCTCTTTCTAACTCCATCGCCTTCTGGTAAATGCCAGATATTGTTCTCCATGCTAGCTATTTGCTGTGCAAAATCGAGTATTAATCCTTGGTTGTCTTCTAGGTTTTGGGATGCGTCACCTGCTTCTCCCGGTTTAGGTAATTTATTCATGGCCTCTAGAAGTTTTTCTGCAAAATCTGCATTGGCTATATTTATCTGTTCTTCTAGGTGTGTTTTGGCATCTGCTATTTCATTTTGAGCTGTGGTGTGTTTTTTATGTGTTAACCAATAAACAACTATAATTAAAATAAGAATTATGCAAATTGCACCCAGAAGGTATAATACATTGTCCTTGATGTCTTGCCTGGCAAGTTCACTGCTTTGTTGGGTAGTTTCTAATTGTTTGTTAGCATCACCAAGTCCTGAGTCTAATGAGTCTAACTGAGAATTCATTTTGGTGAGATTTCCATCTAGCTGGTCTTTAAGACTAACAATGTTACCATTTAGTTTGGCCATCTCTTTGTTTTGCGCCTTTATAAGCGAGCTTAGGGCAGAAACTTCTTTTTCCACTAGGTTACTAAGTTCTAATCTAATGGCCGTTAATGAGTCAACGAGGATTAAATTTGTTTTATCTTCAAGACTTTTGATTGAGGCCTGCTGTTGCGAGTTATTATTTGATAGCTCGGCATTATAAGAGTCTATTTGCTTTTCCAGAACTCTCATTGTTTGTTTTACATCATCTTTTATTACAGTACGTAAAGAATCCAAACTGGACTGTGCATATGCAAGACTAACAGTTAGAGCTAATGTGATAAAAATTATTTGTTTTTTCATATTGGTGATTTATTACTCTATTAATTTAGTGTTTTTTCTGTTTATTTTATTTGTTTTTTACAATCCTGGATAAAATCACGAGTGGTTTTACAATAAATAAATAACTTAACTTTTTCAAGGTAAAACTTTTTTCGATAAACTTTGCTGCAATTGCACCATAGTGGTAATACCATTTAACAAACCCTGCACCCCAATTTTTGGTTAAGATCCATTCATCACGGAAAAGTCGCAGTTCCATTACCTGAGAATGGTCATAACTTCCTAATGCTGCAGTTGCAATAAAACATGAGCCACCATTTCCTGACTGATTTTTTTGACTTTGTATTTTAGAGTTTGCTTGTTGAATGACTGACTTATTTTGAGTTATATTATGCCTTATTGGTATTTCTAAAACACCTATTTCACTTAAAGCACCAGCATAGAGACTAACAACTCCAGTAAAATCACATACATTTAATAAGGCATTATTTGACAGGCCAAGATCATTGTTTTCTGTTATTCTTGTGAAAAATTTATTAAAGGGTAAGACTCCACAATAATTTACCTCAGTATATACTTTATTAAGTGCATCTGTATAAACTGGATCACTTTTACCCAATAATTCCTCAATTTCTTTTAATGGCTGTTTCGCAGTCCATATTAATTTTTTTCCAAGTTCTACAGCTGTTCGGATCATAGAACTATCGAAATAGCCTTCCAAACATTTTTGCCGTTCTGTATCTGTTTTAGCTACTAAGCTGTCCACTTGTTTAACTAGCGCATCAATAACTTGAATCTTTAGTTTCGGATAAATAACAGTATTTGTTTCAAAAATATCCAACATAAGCTTATCTAGCAAAACAGATGGGATAAGTTCCATCAGTAATTCCTTCAGCTTAGGAATCGCCAATTCCAGTATTTTTTCAACACTAGTATTTATATTTTCTGGTGCAACTAATTCTTTCAAAATTGCCAAAGACGTTGGATCAGAAACGATATTGAACTTATGAGCAATTGCAGTTTTCAATTTTCCAATGTCCTTGTGCTGATTATATGAGATTATTTGTAATGTGGAATAATTCAGTATGGCAGAGTAACTTTCTGGACTTACCACAAAACCTCTGCATCCCTTCTCAAAATCAGCCAAAGCCTTATCTGTATCTTTTGACCCAGTTAAATGTTTAAGTGCAATTTTATCAATCGCGTTTGCTTCTACAAACCAGAAAAGAGAAAACAGAATTTTATCCTCTGTTGAAAATATTTTAGAAGGTTGAAGGTCAATCAATTCCTTTGTTCTGGTCAGAGAGCTCAATGGAGGTGATATGTCAAAGTCTAGTTTGGCGCTTTTACCGATTTTAAGATACTGAGCTATGAGGTTAGCTTGCTGATTCCTGTCGCTGAGAGAAGCATTAGCCTTTACGCCTAAAATCCGATAAGGATTGTTTTGTATTAACTCCATTTGTTTTTGTTCGTTTTAGTTTATAAATAACTATTTATTATGTTGGACAGCTCTTAAATGGGAAATAAATTCTTCTTTTTAAAAATTATTAATTTTAATTTCACTCAATATTACCTGTTTTAAAAATTTCTTTTTTCTCTATTTTAGCTTCCGATTTGATGTTTTTTTTAGCTAGAATAACTCATAAATAATTATGCGTTTACACGCTAATGATTTTAGGGGCATTTAACCTCCACTACCCCAAATTGGACCAGAGTGGCTGCCAAATCCTGAAGTAACTATATAACCATTGTCTTTAGCTATTTTGGTGGCACCATCTTCTATAGTTTTACTTCCACAGTTAAGATAATCAACACACATGGTAATATTGAAATTATAACGCAATGCTTTTAGAAGTATCTGTTCAGAACCTGACTGACCTAGTCTAATGTAAAATGGGTAGTTTTTTGAAATAGTCCTTACTCCATTTTTATTAATTGCCGAGGTTAAGCTTGTTAGTGCGTCTGGATGGTACTCAATCATTTTAACCAATACATCTCCAGCTGCAAATCTAACAGACTGTTTTTTGCTTCTCATCATACGTTTTAACATGCTTATAGCGGGCTCGCCCATTCTCGCAAGCAGATCTATTGCATTTTTATCGTCTTCTATAAGAGTACTTAAATGATTTAATACTTTTTGATCGAAAAAATTAATAGCATTTAATAATTCTTTGGAGCTTTTATTACCCTTCCATTCCTCAATTAATTTAAGCATAGCGTCAGACCCATGCTTTAGAGCAGAATTTGCTAAAACAGTTTGAAACTCTTTGTCCGTATTATTTAAGTTTAAACCATATAAAATAAATTCTATTTTTTCATCATTACTTAAGTTATGATCAATATTAGGGTCCGTGATATATGATAAACAGATTTCTCTTTTAGAATTTTTAATTCCTGAATATCTACTCATAATTCCCTGGAGAGCCCATCTTACTCTTCGTTCTGTGGCAATAGCTATAAAATCGGTAGTCCCGTCAGGCTTAATAGTTTGTTTTGGATGCAAGTCTATTAATAATTTGGAGGCTTTTACATCAAGAGAATCTGCTAGAGAATATGCGATTTCATTTATTTCTTCTTTTTCAGATGTTCTAATAATCTCGTCAACCTGATCTTCAATGTTGTTAGACCCACATGATGTTAGTAATAAAATCAAAAAAAAACTAAAATATATTTTCATTTTAAGAGTGTTTTATAGTGCTTCATTTAAGTCACTTGATTTGGGGCTGAAATTTCCATAACTCACTTGTGTGAGCGTATAGCTCATAATCTCGTCATTAAGACTGATTGGATTGTCTTTAGATACTGATTCATTTTCTGTGAATCCCCCGTAAATACTTACACATTGATCTGAGTTCATTTTTTTATTTCTGTTCCAGCTTTTACCATAATAGAAAAAAACCTGATATGTTCCGCTAGCAACTTCAAATGTATAATTACTACCAGAAGATATGTAAGCATGTTTTACAACTTTACCATAACGTTTAACTATGGCTACAACTGAAGACGAACTAGATGTTTTTATATTTATTTCAGAGCATCCAACTAAATACCCATCTTTCGGATAGGTTTCACATGAAGCATTTTTTCCATAACAATTTTCCCAAGGAGTAGCCCCAGTATATTGAGAATGAACTAAAAATGTGGAGAAAAAAAATGTAATTAATATGACATTTTTCATTTTGATTAAGATTGGTTAATTTATTTCAATATATAACAAAATGAATTATGATACAACAAAAAAAACCTTTAATATGTTGTAAACTCCTAGCCTTTAGCTATTAGTCTAATAAATCTTAATTTTTCAGTTTGAATTTTTTAAAAAAAATATGTTTTAAAACAATTAATGCTATTTTAGTGTAAAATTAACCCATGAATTCAGTTTTTAAATTTATACTACTCATTTGTTTCGTATGTTTTTCAACAAAAAGCATTTCTCAGAAATTTAGTGCTATAGACACTCATTTAGCACCTCTCCCAACTCAAAATTATAGCAGTCTTGAACAACTTCATAACCAAATTATAAAACCGCGCTTCAACGAGGAACAAAAAGTATACGCGATTGCAAAGTTTATAACAAACACTATAGCATATGGAAAACGGGCAAGAAAACCATTGAATACTATTAATTCAAGAGAGGGGGTTTGCCAAGACTATGCCGAACTGTTTGTTGCATTATGTGAGCTCTCTAATATTGAAAATAATTATGTGACTGGAGATGGTAAAACTAGTACAGAAGATATTGGATTCTATAGCTCTAACCACGCTTGGAATATTGTTAAAGTAAATGGACGCTATCAAATATATGATTTGACCTGGGCGGCAGGAGCTTATAATAATAAGACAAACTCCTTTCATAAAAATTTCAACGCACAATACTTCAACGCAAACCCTGAAGATTTCATTTCAAATCATTTTCCAGACAATTCAAAATGGCAATTATTAGATATTCCAATCTCAAAAAACGACTACATTAATAGCCCTACGTTCAGTCCAGAATTTAAGAATTTATCTTTAAAAAATGGAATTGTAAGAAGTGACAATTTGGAAATAACGTTTGAATCTGACCACGACTTTGATAGTTGTACCCTTTACAAATGGAAACTTAATGAATATGGCACGGCTAATGGCGTAGATATTCCATTAACCAAAGAAGGTCAAACTTACAAATTAAAGCTGGAAGAAGATACTCCTGGGGCCTACAGATATGACATAGTGTTTTGGCCTTCAAAAAAAGAAGAGATACAAACAACAAATGAGGATGGCTCTATTTCTTTCACTTCTACTTCTTCTACCTCCCTAGAGTTTAAACTCATTACTCCAAATTATAAAATACCTCGACCAACAACATATGACAAAAAAAATCCCTGGGGTCTTATAGAGTCCTATCACTATATATTCCATCAATTAGATACCGCATTTTTCAATGAATTAAATCCATCTAGTAGGACAAACTCCGTAAATAATCTTAAAAATGCACGTTCTCTTCACAACAGTCTAAAAAATTGGATTGGAGATTACAAGCGATACTATACCAGTTTGAGAAATGGGGATGTTTCATACAAAATAAATAATTTCAATGTGATTTTGAGTAATAACTCTGATGTATATGAATTCAAAGAAATCAAAAGACGTTTAGTTAAAAAAGGGAGCTATGGGTATGCTGTTACAGAACTACAAAGCTACTTTGAGCTTGAAAATACAGGCTATTTTGATGATTTATTGGAACAAAAAATAAAAGATTTTCAATCTCTAAAGAATTTAAAAGCAGATGGTATTGTCGGAACAAATACGTACAAATATTTAAACTTATAAATTAACTATCTTATGGACAATCTATGACTGTTATTAAATAAAAGCAATTACATGAATCTAATAATAACTAAAAAATGAAAACCGAAAATAAAAAATTAAACAAAATTCACAACATAGAAAAATTCTTTATCATGGCAGGACTATTTGAAATATTCGCTTTAATATTTATGTTACAAAATTTGTATTTAATGATTATTGGAGTAATTACTATCACCCCTGCATATTTGGCGTTTAAAGAAGGTAAAATAAAAGCGAATTATTTTACTGGGGCTTGGGCTTTATTAAAATATAATCCTGTATGTCTTGCTTTATTTAGCTTTATAATAGGAGACTTAATGGCAAGCAATTTTAACCGGAATAATATAAATACAATTATTCACTTAGGTTTATTTATAATTGGTCTATTATCGTTTATTTTTGGAATCATCCTAATCACAAAAACATCAAAATATTTAAAAAACAACATACAATAAAACATCGGCTTTGTTCAATATCAAGAAACAAACTCAAAACAATTAGGACTAAGTAATGACTGCCCAAATTAAAAAGGTGTAAAAGGACAACTAGTGAGAAGATTCTTATATTTTTGATTAAAACAACACTACATACTAAAAGTAATAATTTCCTAGTTAAATTTATTTAACATGTTTTTTTTCGTGTTTCGTTCAAATGTTTCCGCATCAATCAAATATTCTTGAAGGATACTTTTTTTTGACTCATCTTTTTCTTCATTGATTATTGAAGATAAATAATTAATTGAATGAAAAGTAGAAAAAACTATTTCTTTAGTTTTTATATTATCGTTTTTCTTGGACGCTCTTTTAGATGTCCTGCTTCCTGTATTAAAAAAATATTTAACTTTAGAAACTTCTGAATCTGATAAAGAAATTAGTGGATTATAATTTAGACCTAAGACAAAGTAAAAAAAGGATGGAGAATGTAAAAAGATAGTGTTTGGAGGTGAAAACATGTTGTTATTTAGATAATCAATAAACTCACTTTTTTTATATGCTTTATCATCATCAAAAGTATCAAAAAGTTTTTGATAAGACTCATAAACACCAGGTTGTTCCATTATAAGCTCAATGAATTTGGCTTCAGCAAAATCATTAATACTGTTGGATGGCTTTCCTTCTGATTCTAAAAAAAGAGGATAAATAGGATCTAATTTTAATATATGTAATTTAAATCTATTCTCTTTGTTAAACGGAAGCATATTTATAATCTCCCAAAGCTGTTTTATGGAAAGTCTTTTACTTTTAGATTCTTTAATAACTTTAAGACCATTCTTATATTCTAACAAACAAATTATTAGATAAATAAATAAACCTATTATTAATAACCATTTTAAAAAATTAAATAACCACACTTTTTATATTTTGTTTAAACCTCCTTAGAGAAGAATTTTTTATAAATTTAATGAAAAAAGATAAACATTGGACTATATTTCAGTTCTTAATCTCCTCTAAACCACAGGAATATTCTCTTCTTTAAATTCAGCAATTTTTAAACCACGTAAATAGGTTAAGCTCATATTTAGTTTTATTTTTTTGAAATCCTAGTGTCTTGTCTAGTAAGTTCGATTATGTCATTAAAATCTCCACTAAATTCACAAGTTATAGTATCTTCATTTTTTGATTTATACTTTATAATTACTTTGTAACCATTTCTTGGCTTGGTACAGAAATTGCCATTTGTAACATTGAAAGGACAACTATAAGGATTATTAGTGATTTTATTTTTCACTCCTCTATTAGTCAAGGAATAATTATTCTAATCGCAATATTCTTCTAAATAATTATCGTAAACATCGACATAAAATTGCATAGATTTAGCACCAATTTCGAATTTATATTGCATACAAATATCTTTAGCCCATTTAAACCTATTAAGGGTTTCAATTGCTCCTTCTCTTTTTAAATTAAATTTTTCTTTTAATTGTTTACATTCATTTTTTAAATGGGTATCCTTATCTAATCCTAATCCTGTAAGAACTTGTATGTTATTCAATAGACTAACCATGGTATTCAATTTATTGTCGATTAGTTTAGAAATTACTTTTTTTCGATTATTTTTGAAAATACTGAATAAGCTAAATGAAGATTTATCCTTATTCAACTCTTCCTCAAAGCCAAATGTTTTCGAATATTCATCAAAAATTAAAGTCCTTTTGTTTTTTAAACTTTTAATAAATTGATTGTATGTGGCTGGAAAGCGCTTAGCAGTCGTAAGGCTGATCATTGAGATTATAGAACCAGAATTTTCTGAATTTCTATCAACCATAGATATTAAATCTTCTACACTCTCATTTCCATTAATAAATTCTGCTTTACTCATAAATTATTATTTTTAAATTTTAATTATAATTTAAATTAAACCCTGCTTTTCAAGTGTTTCATTTACGTTTTTATTGATAGTTTTTCTAAACCCAAAATACACCCCTATTAGTACAAGCAATGTGTCAATAAAAAATGGTAATTGTATTACGCCAGGAAATATAAATTGTCCAACAAAGTACCAGAAACTTAAAGAGATTGTATTTTGTAATCTTAGCAGAAATTGAACTCCAATTTTCTGAAGATTTAGAGGTAAGATTAATAGTGGTAGTGATAATATAATACAAGGGATAGTCAGTATAGAGCTAATAAACATAGCAGGAGTAAAGATTAATAAACTTGCAATAGGGTTATTTTGCCAACGGTCTTCTTCCCTTTTAAACCATAACTTTTTCATAACACATTGATTAGATAATTACTAAAGTAGGGAATTTTAAATAAATTTAATTTGTTATGAATAAAATATGGGAATTTTAGACACAATTTTTGGGACTTCATCTTCCTCTGAAGAAGATAAATAGGATGCGAGAATTTGTAGGTTTTTGACCTCTTTTTCTCGCTTTTATTTTATCTCGTACACAAAATATTAAACATCTTTTCGTCCAGAAATATCGTCTCTAGTATCATAAAAATCAAAATTGCTAACTACCTAAAGTTTGATTACAGTGATCCTTTTGAATTTCAATATATTTATGAGGGTTTTGCATATACATTTAGAAGGTTTTTAAAAAAGCTACAACCTGCACTTTCACTCTTTTTTGATATTGAAAATTATCACGAACTTGTAAGACCTACTTTCGCTGAATTCTATGTTCAAAATTAGCTTTTCAACTAAACCATAGGCATATCTTCTTCCTTCAATTTAGCTATTTCCAAGCCTCGTAAGTAGGTTAAACTTACTTTTCTTATATTTGAGTAAGTAAACAGAAAGCTTATACATTAAAATACTTTTAGAAGGATTGATTAACTTTAAAATAAATGGAAAAATTAAAAAGAGTACAGGAGCATTTTAAATTTAAACTCACAGACAATTGGGGTGAATGTGATTTTTACATATACGAAGAGTCGACAGCTGATGGATACTCTGTATATATAGCTAGTGATAGTGTACAAAATATTAATGTAAATGAAAATATATATTATTATGATTCAGATTTATCTGAACCTTTAATTGAACATATAGAGTGTATTGGTGAAAAAGAAGAAACTATTTATGTTGACAACATGGACGCATTTTTTGTAGAAGAAGCAATAGAAAAATTAAACGAATTAATAGATCAATAAAAAGACTGTAGAAATAGTGATAACAATTTAGCTAAATGAAAAAACTATTTCTTCTCTTTTATTTTTTACGGACAAATAGCAGATGGTTTAGAAATAGCTGATTTGAGTCAGGAAGATATGCTTATGATTTAGTATGGATACTCACCTTTCCAGTTCCCTTGCGGAAAGTACCTAGCTACAACATAAATATTACCTGATTTAGATTTTGAGTATGCTATACCTACTTCCTTGGAATTACTCCATATCATTTGAGTGTAATGGCCTATCATGCTAAAGGTGTTTTTTCTATCACCAATTTTTGCATACTCATAGTCTTTTTTTTCACTTAGCCAATCTACTGAAGCATCAAACAGATAATTAGTTTCGTCAAAGAAATACTTTTCTCCATTATCATCAATTACATAATACATCGTACTATATAAGTTTTCTCCTTGCTTGAGCTTTCTTAAATCCTTACTATGACGAAATATGTCTTTTGAAGCTAAATAATTTGCATATTTTCTAGCATCTGTTTCAAGTTTGTTTGACCATTTTAAAGGCTGTAATTTTAAAGAGATCCTTTCAGAATTGTGAACTTCTAAAGCTAGATCTTTATCAACTGCCTGCCCAAGAGAATTTAAAGAAATAAGCAAAGCAAATATCGATAGTTTATTCTTCATATTCAGTTAGTTTAATAGAGTTTTTCATACTAAGGATTACTTTCAATTTATTTTAAATGCTTGACTTTTTTTTATTGGTTTTGCTTCCGTGATTGCACCACATTTAAAACAAAATGCAGTGTCAGTTTGTAGCATCTAAGTAGTAGTATTACTGCTGCAATTTGAACATCTTATATTGTTAGTCAGAGTTTATTTCTCTGCCTTTCCAATATATTTCTGTTAAACCTAATTAATCACAATACTCAGATAGCCATATTTTTGATTCTGTATTCCCAAAAGTTGAAGCTGCTAACCAGTCATTACAGGCGCATTTCATATAATAATTATATGCACTCTCATTATTTCTTTTGTATGTTTTTTCATGAAACAAGCCGAACTTATCTGAAAGCTCCAAATAATAATCTAAAAGTTGATTATCATAACTGACAATACTTTTTGCTATATACTCATAAGCAACTCCTCTTGACCTATAAGCCACGGCATATTCGTTATTGTATTTTATTGCAAAATTATAGCTTTCTATTTCTGATAGTTTAATATCGAGAGCGTTTTTTAAAATTTCAAATTTATTATCTTCATCTGAAAAACTATCAATTTCATCTAAAGTTAACTGATGAATAATATCTAAAATCACAGCTTTATTGAAGTGATTTTTGGAGCTAGTTGGATTATATTTAATGGCTTTATTTAAGTAATCTAAAGCTTGAGAATATTCATTCCTTAATATATATATTTGTGAAAGTTGAGAATAGGCTCTATGGAAATCATTTTTTAGCTCAATAACTTTTTTAAAATCATTATAAGCTTCATCGTACATTCTAACTTTTAAGTAAGCTTGACCTCTATTAAAATAATCTAAATGAAAGTCTTTCTCATTTGATTTGTTAAAATTGTAGTTATTATTAAACTTATTTGCCGTGTTTTTTTTCTGAATGGAGGTGCTAAAAAATCTAATCGCCGAATTATAATCTCCAATTTTATAATAAGTGGTTCCAATTTCACTGTAAGGTTTATACCATTGAGGGTATATATCTGATAGCTTGGTGTGGTTTTTTATCGAACCAAAATAATCTCCTTTTTCTTTTTTTGCGACTCCCAATCTGTAAAGAGCGTTATGGTTAAATGGATCAATTTCTATAGCTTTGATATAATCATAAATTGCATCATCGTAGCTCCCCTTAAGTTCTTTTAAGATAGCTCTATTGAAATACTCTTCAGAAGTTTGCAGAGGGGTGGGACTATAAAACCCGCTAGCCTTATTAGCAACGCCTCTTTCGAAACCAGCTTTTACTGCATTTAATCGTTTTTCAAGATTTGGATGAGTTGACTTTTGATCATTAGTATTACTGGATATGTTTTCAATTACCGAAACTATTTCCTCAAAACTACCTCCTAGACGAGAAATAATAAAGGCGGCAAAAAGATCTGCGTCTAACTCTTGTTCTCTTTGTTTTGATTTACTTTCAGAACTAATATTTTCTGCTAATAATAAATCTATACTGTGATTATTTATATGGTGACCTACCTCATGTGCCAAAATAAAAATTTCACCCCAATTAGATTTTTCAAAGTTATCAGCAACTTGAACAATGAAGTCTTGATCGTATAGAATATACCTAACCCCTCCAAGCTGAACAGCTAAAGCATTTCTTATGTTAGAACAAGCCTGGATTATAAATCTATCTCTAGAGGCACCAATTTGTAACAATATCTTATCCAGGGCTTTGTTAGCTAAGTCTATAGAAAATGAGTCTTTAGATTCTTTATTGGTTTGTAAACTTGAGGGGAATGAGGATGATTTATTAGACTTTAGAGCTCCTTGTGCAAGTTCACATAATTGATCTCCATAATAGAGATTTGTATTAAAATCTTGAGAATAGATTATAATTGGAATGAATAATATAGCAAATAATGTTCTTTTCATTTTTTAATTATTCTAAGATTCACTAGTTAATATACATAAAAAAATATAGCCCATATTAAACTCAAAATACATTTAATTAAAAAGTTTTGAAATAGATGAATTGAATGAGGAACATATACCTATGGTTTAGTTTTTATTCCAAATATCTGGTTTTGTAGAAGTTCCTAAATATTCAAATTCATTATTAAAAAAGTGTTTCACGAAATAATTTGCAGAATTCATATGAGTTATATCAATTTTAGTAGAATATGTACAGTTGTCTTTGTAAAGTTTAGTATCACATAATTCACCTATAGTAAGTTCCATTGATTTGGCAGTATCAAATATAGTTGACCAGTTTTGTTGGCGGGCAAAAGTAAATTCAATAGAATAATAAGCTAAATCTCTTATATTAATATTTCCCAACTTAAGATTTTTATTTATTATAATTTTACCTTTTTTAATTTCATTCTTTTTTTTTATTTGAAAAGTATAGTTTGTTGTATCTATAACAATACCATCTAATTGATTTAGCATAAAATCTTGCCCAAGAGAGCTAAAAGAAACAAGTAAAGCGAGTGTAAATAATATGTTTTTCATAATAGTTAGTTTACTCAAATATAAGAAATGTAAGTTTAACCATTTTACGAGGTTTAGAAATTTCTGAATTGAAAATTAAATATAAAAAATTAAATATTAGTTTATTTTACTGGAATCTATCTAAATCTAGTAAGTGCACTTTTTTTATTTAAATCGCCTTCAAAAACACATAAAATCTGATCCTCATTTAAGACTTCATATGTAATATTTACAGAGTAATCATTGCTTTTATTATAAAGAGAAGTTGAGACAAAATCATCACCTACTTCAGTTACCACTTCAGGAATTACGTTGTCTTCTGCAAAACTGAAATTAATTATTTTAAATTCATTTTGTTCAACATTATACATTATTGTTGTGTAATAAGAACTCCCTGGAGAAGTCCAAATCCCTTCAAGTTTGTCAATTTGTGCAGTAGCACTAAAGCAAAGAGACATTAAAATAAATACAATTGATTTCATAGAGATATTTAATTTTGTTTGTATAAATCAAACGGAACAAAAATAATATTATTGTAGTAAAACCAAATTTGCTCACATTGAATTTAGGCGAGCCAAGGATTAAAAATATTTAGTTAACTCCGCCTACACAAGGCATAACGACGTACAAGAAGTGGTATGAGGATTACCTTGTAGGCAGAGTAAGCAATAGATGAGATTTCTAAAAAAACTTAAAGTAATCGATCAAAGAACTGAACCCTATT
>Ga0114995_10000815_pt1 | contig 21863 bp, 14 predicted proteins | sample ArcticOcean_MG_C_11_FD_87038 | JGI IMG/M metagenome (GOLD analysis project Ga0114995, IMG submission 87038) | Marine microbial communities from western Arctic Ocean - ArcticOcean_MG_CB2_154 | ecosystem: Environmental > Aquatic > Marine > Oceanic | place: Arctic Ocean: Canada Basin | collected... | reverse complement strand
CTGTCGGTCACTTGTCTGCCTCTTGGTGTTCTTGTTAGAAATCCTTCTTGAATTAAAAAAGGCTCATACACTTCTTCAATAGTTCCTTTGTCTTCGCTAACCGCGGTAGCTAGAGTATTTAACCCAACAGGTCCACCTTTGAATTTTTCTATAAGCGTGGTCAGAATCTTATTATCCATTTCATCTAAACCAAACTTATCTACATTCAAGGCTGTAAGAGCTGTATTTGTGATATCTAGGTCAATGGTTCCATCTCCCTTGATTTGTGCAAAATCACGCACTCTGCGGAGCAATGCATTGCATATTCTCGGCGTTCCTCTACTTCTTCTGGCTATTTCAAAAGCGGCAGATTCATTTATCGGTATTTCTAAGATTTCAGCACTTCTGGTAACGATGTCTGTTAATAGTTTAGCATCATAATATTCTAATCTAGAGTTTATGCCGAATCGAGCTCTCAAGGGTGCTGTAAGTAGACCACTTCTGGTTGTGGCACCAATTAATGTAAAAGGCTCTAAGGTGATTTGAACGGTTCTAGCGTTAGGACCTGAATCTATAACCAAGTCTATGACATAGTCTTCCATGGCAGAATACAAATACTCCTCTACCACAGGACTTAGCCGATGTATTTCGTCTATAAATAGAACATCATTCTCCTCAAGATTAGTGAGAAGGCCTGCTAAATCTCCCGGTTTATCTAAAACTGGTCCTGATGTAGTTTTAATGCTAACGCCCATCTCATTAGCGATAATATACGCTAGGGTAGTTTTACCTAATCCCGGGGGGCCGTGTAGTAGAACGTGGTCTAAGGACTCCTCTCTAAGCTTGGCTGCCTGAGTGAATATTTGAAGATTTTCTAACACCGCTCTTTGACCGGTAAAATCCTCAAAACTTTTAGGTCTAAGGACTCTCTCGAGTTCCTTATCCGAATTTCTTTCTACTTCTTCTCTTGGACTAAAGTCTTCCATTGTAACCAAAGATACTATGAATAATGATTTACTGAAACACTTACACCTATCTCTTTATAAACGGTGAGAACGAGATATATTAAAACAAAGAAGCTGCAGTTACCTGCAGCTTCTTTATTAATTGTTTTCATTTATTGACCTAGTGGTCTTTTTCATCCGGCCCTAAAGGAACCGTTTGAGGAACGAAGTCGTTTTCATGCTGTGGATTACTATAGTCGTATGGCCATCTATGCACAACTGGTAAATCACCTTCCCAGTTTCCATGAATATGTTCTACAGGTGTCGTCCATTCTAATGTGTTAGACTTCCATGGGTTTTGCACCGCTGCTTGACCTCTGAATATACTGTAGAAGAAATTATATAAGAATAGAATCTGAGCTATGGCTCCCACAATTGCAAATACACTAATAAGCGGATTCAAATCCAATGCCACCTCTAAAAATTCGAAATTGCTGTAATCATAATATCTCCTTGGCGCTCCCGCCAGTCCTACGAAATGCATAGGGAAGAATACTCCGTATCCACAAACAAACGTCAACCAGAAATGGACATAACCCAATTTGGTGTTCATCATTTTACCAAACATCTTCGGGAACCAGTGATAGACACCTGCCATCATTCCAAAGATAGCTGACATACCCATTACGATATGGAAGTGAGCTACTACGAAATACGTATCGTGAACATTAATATCTAATGCTGAATCGGCAAGGATGATTCCTGTTAATCCACCAGAAACGAATGTAGAGACCAATCCAATGGAGAATAACATAGCCGGTGTATAACGGATATTCCCTTTCCATAAAGTGGTTATATAATTAAATGCTTTTACCGCTGACGGAATGGCTATGAGCAGAGTCGTTATTACGAATAACCCTCCTAGCCATGGACTCATTCCTGTCAAGAACATATGGTGTCCCCAAACGATGAAGCTTAAAAATCCTATGGCTAGAATAGAACCTACCATGGCCTTATATCCAAAAATAGGCTTTCTAGCATTAGTTGCTATTACTTCAGAACTTATACCAAGTGCTGGAAGTAATACGATGTATACCTCAGGGTGACCCAAGAACCAGAATAAGTGTTGATAAAGTATAGGTGAACCTCCGGTTACATCTAACGCTTCTCCATCTATAAAAATATTAGAGAGATAGAAAGCAGTACCCATCCCTCTGTCCATTAATAACAACACTACTGCTGAAACTAAAACTGGGAATGATAATACTCCTAAAATCGCTGTTACTAAGAACGCCCAAATCGTCAAAGGCAATCTTGTCATCTTCAATCCTTTTGTTCTTAGGTTAACTATCGTTACTATATAGTTTAATCCTCCCAGAAGTGAAGATACTACGAAAAGTACCATTGACAATAACCACATCGTCATTCCCAATCCAGAACCCGGCATAGCCTGAGGTAAAGCACTTAATGGCGGATATACCGTCCATCCACCTGACGCTGCTCCTGTTTCTATGAACAGAGATGAAATCATAATAACACTAGAAACAAAGAAGAACCAATAGGACAACATATTAAGAAACCCTGAAGCCATATCTCTAGCTCCAATCTGAAGTGGAATAAGCAAGTTAGAGAAGGTTCCTGACAGTCCTCCAGTCAATACAAAGAATACCATTATAGTACCGTGTATAGTAACTAATGCTAAATAAGCATTTTGATTCATTACTCCTCCTGGCGCCCATCTATCTCCTAGAAGCGCATTTAAAATCTCGAAAGACTCTCCAGGCCAACCCAGTTGGATCCTAAATAAAACGGATAGTAAAACAGCTATGACCCCCATAAAGACGGCAGTTATTAAAAACTGTCTCGAAATCATCTTGTGATCTTGAGAAAAAACATACTTGCTAATAAAACTCTCTTTATGTTGTGCGTGTCCTGCCATTTTGAACAATTTTTTCTATATTCTTATTTCTCAGCCACCGGCTCTAATTTACTTTCCTCTGCTTCATCAGTCTCCTCTGCATCTCCTCCTAGTGATTCAGAAAATGTTTTCTGCTCTTCCAGCCAAGCCTGATATTCTTCTTCACTTTCAATAATAATTTTCACCGCCATATTATTATGCGAAGCACCGCACACTTTATTACAAAGCAGTATATAATCAAAGTTTGGATTATCCTCCATTACTCTCATTGAGTCTGTAGTAATAGTAGGTGTCATTTTGAACCTCGTAGGAATACCCGGTACAGCGTTCATTTGAGCCCTAAAGTGCGGCATAAACGCAGAGTGGATTACATCTCTAGAATTAAAAATAAATTCTACTTCTCTACCCAAAGGCAAGTGTAATTCGCCCTTCACTAGTTTGTCGTCCTTACCTGCCTTAAATTCTCCCGATGAAGCCTCTCTAGACGTGCTCACATCATTAATTCTTAGCTTGTGCCTCTGTAGTCGATATATTTTATCCTCTAGAGCATCTATTTGAGATGGAGGAAGAAAATCACCTTCTTCATTTAACTTCTTCTCGATGCTTATAATCTCCTCATCTAGCTCAGCTATCTTTTCGATGATTAACTCATCACTAGCTATTCCTAACGGATTTGTTCCTGAGATAAGATTGTAATTAGAAAACCCTAACTCACTATCTGCCCCAGGGTATCTAATTGTCCAATCAAATTGTTTAGCATACACTTCCAATCGCACTGGGTTCTCACTGGCTACTACATCTGTGATATCATTCCATATTCTTAATCCAAAAATGATCATAAACGCTAACACTATAGATGGAATAATTGTCCATATCATTTCCAATTTAGTGCTGTGCGCAAAAAAGAATGCCTTTCTATCTTCTCTATAGTAATACTTCCAAGAGAAGTAAAACAAAAATAAATGTACTAGGAAGAAGACTATGGTTATAATCACCACATTCACCGTGAACAACATATCTATATCATTCCCATGTGCGGATGCAGATACTGGTAAATAATCCCCGTATGCTATGTAAAAATAAATTACACCCGCAAAGAAAACAAACATCCAAATGAGCATAAGCCATGCGTTCATTTTATTATCAGCCAAAGAAATATCCTCCTCACGGTGATTTCTCAGCTTAGCCGCTAACTGGTATACTTTACTTAACTGCACAGCAGCTACTACACCAAGAACTATCGTTATTAATACTAGAAGACTAAACATATCTTTTCTTTCTATTCTTTAATTTATTAAATACTGTGATGCTCACTTTCATCTATAAATGGATGATTCACTGGAACCATGGCCGCTTTTGTAAATGAGTTTAACATGAGGTATACAAACAATCCTAGAAAACCTAAGAACATTAACGGCTGCCACCACGAATAGTGAGAGTGCCCGTACATAGTTCCTGGCATTACTAGTAAATAAACATCTACATAATGTCCAATTAATATTAGAGATCCTGCCAATCTTAAAAACACTGGATTTCTTTTGGCATCACGCGCCATTAAAACTAAAAAGGGAACCACAAAATTGATAATACACATTACAATCAAAGGTAATCCGTAATTCTCAAATCTTTGTTGATAATATATCACTTCTTCACCTATATCTGCATACCATATGAGCAGGAACTGACACAATCCTAAATAACTCCAAAGCATACTAATTCCAAACATCCATTTACCCAAATCATGTATATGAGAATCATTTACTTTAGGTAAAAATCCTTTATCTCTAAGGTACAGCGTAGTAATCGTAGCAAAAATCATAAACGTCACCCACATACCAGAAAACACATACCATCCATACATAGTACTAAACCAGTGCGTGTCTATAGACATTAACCAATCCCATGACAGTGTAGATGAGAACACGGCAAACAGCACTAAGAAAATAGCTGAGCGCTTAAACATTTTTACATGCAACGTGGTTCCGTCTAGAGCGTCTTCTTCTATGGATTTTTTTCTAAACCAATTTCCAAACCAAATGAAAACACCCAAATAGACTATTGTTCGAGCCCACCAAAACCCTTCATTCAAATAAGCCCTTTTATTCTTAATAATCTTGTCTATTCCTAGGTTGACTTGTGCGCCTGTTGCTTCTGCATTATCCGTATAAGTGGCATGCTCCCCCTCAACTGCTGCAGGAATTACAAACTCGGAATATGTCCCTGGATCCATCCAGTGATAAATATGGTTTAAGTGCAATGTAGAGGCTACAAATACAATAACTAGAACAAGAGAAAACGCTGGAATGTTTCTATGAAATATTCCTTCGAAAACTCTTTTCAATTGTGAACTCCAACCTACTTCTGCCGCATATTGCAACGCATAGAAGAATAACCCCCCAAGTGCAATAGCGAAGAAATAGAATCCGCACACTAACAGATTCGACCAAAACTCCTGGCCTCCATGATCGTGAGGATTGTGACTATTAAGTCCACCTATAATGCCTATGACACCTAACGCCATTAAGACGAAAGTGGTGATTTTAGCTCTTTTAGAAAAAACAAAATTCATGTTTCTTTTTCTTTGAATTCTTTAATATTATCCTTAGACTTACTTAGAAGCGATATCCACATCAGCTGTACCTTCTGCTGACTCCTCTGGACCGTCTCCCATTAAGACTTTTACATACTGTATCACTTGCCATCTTTCCTTCTGGTTTAAAATATAGGCATGAGAGCCCATTAATCCTTTTCCATAAGTTATGGTATGAAACATCTTTCCTTCAGCTAATCCCTTTCTTGATTCGTAAGAAGGAACCACTGGATATTTTCCCCCTGACTTCTGTGTTATACTTCCATCACCGCCTCCCTTCTCACCATGGCATTGGATACAAAACTTTTCGAAAAGTGCTTGTCCTGCAGCTGTACTTTCAGGTGAAGTAGGTAATGGACTTTTAAATCCAACTCCTGCTCCTTCATATCCAGCCTCTGTATTAGGGTAAGGGTAGGGCGCGTTATACGCTAATTGATCTCCACCTCTATAAGGAATGGTTCCTTCTACCGGAATTCTTACAGACTGCTTCAATCTCATAACCTTAGCACTGTCTGATGTCATTCCAGGTTTGAACTCATCAAAACCGTAATCAACATAAGCCTCAATAGCTGGAGAACGATACATGTCAGGCATGTATTCTAACCCTGGGCTATTCTTGTCTGTTACACATGAAGCGAAACAAAGAGAAACAATAGCTGCTATAATTAACTGTGTCTTTTTCATGTGATTAATATTCTTTTTCGCTTAATTCTTCTGGATTTGTAGATGATATTATTTGAGAAATCTCATCTGCACTCATTGAACTATTTTCATCTGTTACTACCTCCATTACAAATCTATCGTTGGTGGATCTTGGATGAGGATTATCAGCTATCATTCCTGGAACTGTTCCGTTTCTTAATAAATAAGTAATAGACATTCCATGTGCTCCACAGAGAACACTGAACTCAAACGTTACTGGTAAGAATGACGTGATGTTGTTAATAAGACTCTGATTTGGTTTTCCACCAATATTCATAGGCCAATCACTTATCATAAAATACCACATCCCTAGGAGAGCTAGCGATGTTCCAGTTAAAGCGTACATAAATGCACATATAGCTAAACGAGTTCTTTTCACTCCTATAATAGGATCTATTCCATGTATAGGGAATGGTGAAAACACCTCCTTTACTCTTATACCTTTGTCAACGATTAGTTGAGCTGCTACTTTCAGCTTATCATCATCGTCATACATTGCATGAAAGACTTTTCTTGCCATGTTCTAATTTTTGTTTCGTTATCTAATGATCTGCTTTTTTAAAGTTCTCACCAGAAGATTTTAATATTGTTTTTAACTCATTTAATGCTAATACCGGGAAGAATCGGGCAAACAGTAAGAAAAGAGTCATGAAAATTCCTAAAGTCCCCACAAATATCCCTAAATCCACGAATGTAGAGTGGAACTCACTCCATGAGGATGGCAGGTAATCTCGGTGCAATGATGTCACGATGATTACATATCGCTCATACCACATTCCCAAATTAATAATTAGCGACATTATAAAAGTGAAAATTAAACTAGTTCTTAGTTTTTTAAACCAGAATAATTGTGGGCTGATAACATTACAAGTCATCATAATGGCATAAGACCACCAATAAGGTCCTGTAGCTCTATTAATAAATGCATAAGATTCATACTCGACACCTGAGTACCACGAAATAAACAGCTCGGTTATGTAAGCCACACCCACTATAGAACCTGTAACAATAATTACAATGTTCATATATTCCACATGTTTGGTGTGAATGTATGCCTCAAGCCCCATCGCTTTTCTCATAATTAGAAGAAGCGTAAGAACCATAGCGAATCCAGAGAATACCGCTCCAGAAACAAAATAAGGTGGGAATATGGTAGTATGCCAGCCTGGAATTATGGCAGTGGCAAAATCCATAGATACAATCGAGTGGACCGAGAAAACTAAAGGAGTAGCTATACCTGCTAGCACCAATGAAACCTCTTCAAATCTTGTCCAATGCTTAGCCCTTCCAGACCAACCAAAACTCAATGCCGTATACAGTTTCTTTCTCCAACCACCAGAAACTTTGTCTCTAATAGTAGCGAAATCAGGTATTAAACCAATGTACCAAAAAACAAGTGATACAGAGAAATAAGTAGAAATAGCGAACACATCCCAAAGCAGCGGTGAATTAAAGTTTACCCAAAGAGAACCAAACTGATTTGGTAAAGGAAACACCCAGTAAGCTTGCCAGATTCTACCCATGTGGATACCTGGGAAAAGTGCTGCCATCATTACAGCGAATATGGTCATCGCTTCTGCCGAACGGTTTATAGCCATTCTCCATTTCTGTCTAAACAGAAGAAGTACTGCTGATATTAGCGTTCCAGCATGGCCAATTCCGACCCACCAAACGAAGTTAGTTATATCCCATGCCCATCCAACTGTTTTATTCAGACCCCATGTTCCAATTCCAACTCCCAGTAGATAGAGAATGTTCCCTACACCCCAAGCAGCTATTATTCCGCTTATAGTGATCAACACTTTCCACCACATAGTAGGCGACCCTACTATAGGAGCCATTACATCCTCAGTGATTTGAGAATAAGACTTATCACCTAGTATCAGGGGTTCTCTTATGGCTGCTTCTTTTTGCATACTATCTTATCTTTTAAGCTTCAGTATTTCTTACTATGGTCTGGTAATAGATATTAGGCTGTACACCTATTTCTTCTAGTGCTCCATAAGCTCTATTATCCGAAGACAATTGAGTCACCACCGATTTCTTATCATTTAAATCACCAAACGTAATCGCATTTGCAGGACATGCCTCAGCACATGCTGTTTGGATAGACCCATCCGGTACTGGTGTACTTGCTTTCTTAGCTTCCAGTTTACCTGATTGAATTCTTTGAACACATAAACTACATTTCTCCATAACCCCCCTAGACCTTACAGTCACATCTGGATTAAGAACCATTCTACCATACTCCTGTTGGGAAACGTTTATATGCTTGAATTTTTTATATGCCTGGTAATTAAACCAATTAAATCTTCTTACTTTATAAGGACAGTTGTTAGCACAATACCTAGTACCTATACATCTGTTATAAGTCATCTGATTAAGCCCTTCATTACTGTGAGTAGTAGCCGCTACTGGACACACAGTCTCACAAGGAGCGTGATTACAATGCTGACACATCATAGGCATGTGAACCGTTTGAGGGTTATCCTCTGGATTCTCCATATCTGCGTATGCTCCAATAACTCCAAGACCTTTCTCCTCTATCGTTTCTGTATCGTTAATAGACTTGATTTCAGAAGAATAATACCTATCTATTCTCATCCAGTGCATGTCTCTATGACGGTGCACTTCATCTTTTCCTACCACAGGCACATTATTCTCTATGTGACAAGCTGTTACACAAGCGCTACATCCATTACACGAACCTAAATCGATACTCATACCCCATCTATGCCCTACTTGCTCAACAGAATGTGCTTCCCATAAATCAAAGTTTCTTACATGGCTTTTATCTCTACCATCTAAAACTCCGTCATTATTTGTGTCTTCATGTACTACCAGACCTGGCATTACATTATATGTAGACATTCCTTTCGGCTTATTCTTTTCTTTTTCGAATTGAGCTAGTACTGTTTCTTTAACTATAGAGTCTCTTCCCATCACAGTGCTGTGCATCTGTGTAGAAGCTATTTTATACTCCTCTTCAGTTAGTTCCAGCGTAGCAATGTTTGAATACACAGAATCTCCATCTACAGAAGAAACAAATCCAAATACATTAGCTCCAATAGGAGTTCGAACAGCATTTTCTTCAGAGCCAGCGTTTAGATAATCTCCATATTCTCCTGTTTGGTAAGCTGCTCGTCCTATTAACTCATCCCCTGCTCCTCTACCATAACCTACCGCAACACCTATTGTCTTAGACGCTTGGCCTGGCTGAGGCATAATTGGTAAATTAACTGTCTTTCCGTTTACCGTCACATTGGCTTTGATAGCGAATGTTCTTTGACCTAAATAAATATGATCTCCTATACCAAGCTCTCTCATATCAGAAGGAGCCATAGTAATGTAGTTATCCCATGTTACTTTAGTCATAGGATCAGGAAGTTCTTGAAGGAAAGGATTGTTTGCATGATCCCCAGCTCCCATTCCTATCTTCTCGTAAAGCTTTATCTCCCAATCTCCAGCTTTAGCTGCTTTAGCAGCAGCTAAAGCAGCGCTTATATTATTTCCTGATACTGCCTTAGACGTTGATTCAGTTCCAGAACTATTGTTTACCTCCATACTTGCACCTGCCCAAACACCTGTCATAACTGCTTTGTTCCAAGAGTCATCGAAATGCTTAGTAGCTTCTGAATATGAAGAATTATAATTCGTTCTTAAGTAGTTATACCAGGACATATCATTCCCGGCCCATTTTAATAGACTTTCTTGAGCTGGTCTGGTACTCCATAATTTATTTATAGCTGGCTGCGAAATATCAGTTCTTCCTTCATATGGAGAAAAATCATTCCATGATTCTAGGAAGTGATTATCAGGACACATGTACTTACACTTAGACCCTGTTTCGTCAGCATACTTATTTAAAGAAATAGACGTCTTTACCTTTGCAAGGCCTGAAACAAACTCTTCTGCATTAGCTAAAGAATACGCAGGGTTAACTCCCATTACAATAAGAGCTCCTACTTTACCAGAGTTCATTTCCTTGACTAACTCATTCACTTTGGTGTCGTCTCCCTGGAAGAAATGAATCCCTTTAGAAGAATCTACAGTAACTCCCTCGTTCCCTAATACTTTATTTATTTCAGCTACTATTTTCTGAACATTAGAGTCGTTACTTCCTGTAACGACTAAAGAAGCCCCTTTATCTTTATTCGCTCTTAACTTAGCTACAGCCTTATCCAAGTTATCCTGGATAGTCTTTTCAAACTTATCAGCAGTACCTCCAGTTAACGTCTCATATATCGCAGCAGCTATTTTACCTTCCTCAGAAGGTTTAATTAAAGCTCTGTAATCTGCATTAGACCCCGTAAGTGACATGTTCGTCTCAAACTGATAATGCTGAGACATCCAAGAACCTTCTGGTTGTCTTCTCTTGGTATATTGTGTTTGAAACACATTAGGCGTTAACCAAGTTCCTATGAAATCAGCAGCGATAGAAACGATAGTTCTAGCTTTAGAGAAATCATATTTAGGTATTACTCCATTATTCGCTTTCTTCAGCCCACTATATGATACAGCATCATACTGAATTAATTCAGCATTGTGTTTAGCAGCAAATTCTGAAACAGCCTTCTTAGCAGTAGGACTTATTATAGTGGAGCTTAAAATCTTTATGTTAGACGCGGAAGCTAACTCCCCTGCTATAGCATTATCCACTTGAGACCAAGTCTTAGCCGCATCACCCATTTGAGGGCCTCTTAATCTCTCTTCATCATAAAGAGAAATAACAGAAGAGTTGATTCTAGCGTTTAATCCACCTTCACCGAAATCTTTATTAGGCTTAATGAAAATAGGCCTCCCTTCTCTAGTTTTAACTAAGATATTCCCATAATCATTTCCATCATAATAGGTGCTAGCATAATAATTAGCTATCCCAGGAACTATTTCAGCCGGCCTATTAATGTATGGAATAGATTTGATTACAGGCGCCTCACAAGCTGCTAATGTAGCTGCCGTAACACTGAAACCCATAAACTTCAGGAAATCTCTTCTTGGTGTAGAGGTTTCATCTAAACTTTCTTCAGCTAAAAATTCAGTAGCTGCCTGCGTTTCCGCAGTAAATTCGTTTTGAACAGACTCTTTATACCCTTCAGTTCCGTGAAGTTCGTCTAATCCTGTCCAGTATTTTTTGGTTACTCCCATTTTTTTCTCTCTAAGAATTATGGTTTAGTAATGACATTTAGAACATTCCCATCCTCCCAGCTCTTTCACTGTGATAACATTGTCTTCTAAATATTTCTTTAAATCTCTTTTGCCTAAATCAGTCTCTATAAGCCTATCATGTATCTCTTGGTAATACCCGTTCTCCGTATTCATTACTGAGATACCAGCCTTGTTGTGACACTCTATACACCAACCCATGGTTAGCACATCTTTTTCTAGAGAAATTATACTGACATCTTCTTCAGCTAACTTCATAATCTCTTCTGATGTAGCAACTTTCCCCAACATATATTCCTGGTCTACTGGACCATGACATTGCTGACAAGCTAATCCTGCAACATTTACATGCTGCGAGTGATTGAAGTACACATGGTCCGGTAGGTTATGAACCTTATTCCATGTTATCGGCTGCTGATCATAACCCGCGATATACGTGCCCGCTTCCGGATCAAACCCCACGTAATCATATATTTTCTGAATCTCAGCAGTCATTTCATCATTATGTCCTTTCTTAACCCCCTTATGACAATTCATACACAGCATTGGCTCAGGAAGACCCGCATGCTTAGACTTACTGGCTGAATTGTGACAATACTCACAGTTTATTCCATTCTTTCCTGCATGCAACTTATGATTAAAAGCAATGGGCTGCTCAGGCATATGCCCTTCCATAATATTGATAGCCATCCCTAAATTATATCCCCAAGGAATAAGGAAGAATATTACAATAACAAAAGTAAGAATAGAAGCAAACGCTTTATTATCCCACAACCAACTCTTAACTCTCTCGCCGTATGATGTATGAGCTATACCGGCTCCGGTCTCTCTCTCTTGGATACTTGAACCGATAGCTCTTCCAGCACCTGAAGCCGCCACAGCTATAATAGCAAAAATAACGGCTAGTATTAAATACCAGAAAATGGGGTTGTCGTCACCCGCCTCCTCTGGAGTAGCATTATACCAATCCTTCTCACCTGCAGAACTCACAACAACAGGAGGCACATACTCAGAAACATAAGTTAGGACATTTTTAATATCCTCATCATTTACAGCCTGGTTCTGCATCCACCCAAACTGAGGCGTCCACTTGTTGGCCATACCAACTACATAAGCATCTCCAGTAGCGAAAGCTTTCTTCGGGTTTTTAATCCAAGTATTGATAAGCTCATCTTTCCCTTCCCACCTTCCAGAAACTCCTTTCAACGAAGGAGCCGCTAGAACACTGCCATCTAAGGAATGACAAGTGGCACAGTTATTATTGAAAACAGATTCTCCTGCATCGTAATCTCCACCTTCGTGGATAGTAGCAAACGTCTGTAAACTCAGGAATACTATAGCAAAGAAACTAAGCAATTTATAGCTCTTACTACGTTGGTTCTGCACTTTAGGCAGTGGGTTATTTCCGCTCTTCATTGTCTAAATCGGGTCGAAATTCGAGGGCAAATTTAACTGATTTATACCCTAGGAATGTCACATTTTCACGCCAAAAATATTATTTAGAATCCTTCTAAATAGCGCCTCGCTTTAGCAAACATCAAATGTGCAGAACACAACATCATAGTCTTTAGCACAGTTATTGATTTCCTACAATAGAGCGAAATCATAAGCTCGAGCACTAATAAAGTTCAAACTATATTTGCACCATGAAGAATTTAATCCTTTCTGCCTTAACAGTTGTTTTACTTCTAACTACTTCTCAAGGGATTGCACAGGAAGATAAAACTTTTTGGCAAAAGCTATTTGGTGAGAAGCTTGAACAAGTCGATACAGAGGACCCGAAAAACTCTCAAGATTCGTTAACGCTTCTTTTACATAATCACTTAGGCGAAGGCTCTAACACCGAAACAACTTCATCAAGGAACAATAACATCCAATCTGCAGATAGCGCTGTTAATCCTGCGGTAAAAAGGATAGGCTCTATAACAATTGTGGCAGATAAAAACATCATCGAATGGCTAGATACCGCAGAAGTAGCGGACCTAATAGGATTTAGAATCCAGGTGTTTATGGGAGATTTAACCGAAGCTCGATCAATTAAATCACTCTTACTCAACTCGGGTGAACGAGCCACTTTAGAATATAATTCTTCAGATTACTACGTAAGAATAGGCGATTTCAGAAACTACATCTCTGCTGAGAAAAAACTAAGCGATCTCCAAGACCTATACCCCAGCGCTTTTGTAGTAAAAGACAAAATTAAATTAGACTAACTGATTTGACAGTTACCCTTAATTACTTAATGTTCTTTTTACTTCTACTTCTTCAAACGCTTCTATGTGATCACCAGCTTTAATATCATTATAGTTGGCTACATTTAATCCACATTCATATCCTTTAGTTACTTCTTTCACATCATCCTTAAATCTCTTTAGGGATCCTAATGTTCCAGTATAAACAACGATTCCATCTCTGATTACTCTGATAGTGCTATTCCGAGCAATCTTACCTTCTAGCATGAAACAACCTGCGATAGTTCCTACTTTAGATATTTTAAATGCTTCTCTTATCTCTGCTGTTCCTAGAACTTTTTCTTCTATTCTAGCAGATAATAAGCCCTCCATAGATTCTTTTACTTCATCTATAGCAGCATAAATCACAGAATATGACTTGATTTGGATTTCTTCTTGCTCAGCAAGTTTTCTTGCAGAAGCAGAAGGTCTCACTTGGAATGCTATAATAATAGCGTCTGAAGCTGATGCTAATAACACATCTGATTCTGACACCTGCCCTACCGCTTTATGAATCACATTCACTTGGATTTCATCAGTAGAAAGTTTTAATAGCGAATCTGTTAAAGCTTCTACAGAACCATCAACATCTCCTTTAACTATTAAGTTTAATTCTTTAAAGTCACCAACAGCTATCCTTCTGCCAATCTCTTCCATGGTAAGGTGCTTCTGTGATCTTACTCCCTGCTCACGCTGAAGTTGTTGACGTTTATTAGCCACTTCTCTGGCTTCTTTTTCATCTTCGAATACGTAGAACTTATCTCCCGCATTAGGTGCTCCACTGAACCCAAGAACAGACGCTGGCATAGCCGGGCCCACTTCTTCAATTTTATTGCCACGCTCATTCTGAATAGCCTTTACTTTCCCCGAATGCTGACCTGCAAGTATAGCATCACCTATTCTTAGTGTCCCGCCTTCTACAAGAATAGTAGTCACATAACCTCTACCAATATCTAAGGAGGACTCGACTACTGTCCCAATGGCTCTCTTCTTAGGATTGGCCTTTAAATCAAGAAGCTCAGCTTCCAATAAAACCTTTTCTAGAAGCTCATTTACATTGGTCCCTACTTTAGCAGAGATATCCATACTCTGATATTTACCTCCCCACTCTTCCACTACTATGTTCATAGCAGTAAGCTCTTCCTTAATTCTATCCGGATTAGAGTTAGGTCTATCTATCTTATTTATAGCAAATATCATAGGTATCCCTGCCGCTTGAGCATGGTTTATAGCTTCTTTGGTCTGAGGCATCACTGCGTCATCCGCTGCTACTACAATGATAGCTAAATCTGTAACTTGAGCACCTCTGGCTCTCATTGCAGTAAAGGCCTCATGACCTGGCGTATCTAAGAACGTAATGTTCTTCCCATTGTCAAGCTCTACATTATAAGCTCCGATATGCTGTGTGATTCCCCCAGCTTCTCCCGCTATTACGTTTTCTTTTCTTATATAATCTAACAGGGATGTTTTCCCATGATCCACATGACCCATTACTGTGACCACTGGAGGTCTAGAAATTAAATCATCTGCCAAATCTTCCTCCAAAGCTATAGAGTCCTGTACATCTGCACTTACGAACTCTACACTATATCCAAACTCTTCAGCTATTATCTGAATAGTTTCGGCATCTAGCCTCTGATTGATAGAAACAAAAATACCTAATGTCATACATGCTGATATAATATCAGTAGGTGTCTTCGCCATCATATTGGCCAATTCCGACACAGTAACAAATTCCGTAAGCTTAAGAATCGACTTGTCTTCCTCTGCCTTTATTAATTCATCTTCTGTTTTTTGAGCTACAGCGTCTCTCTTAGCTCTTCTTAGTTTCGCTCCTTTATTTTTACCCTTTCCACTAAGACGAGCCATAGTTTCCTTTAGCTGTCTTTGAATAGCCTCTTGTGAAACTTCTCCTCTCTGATTGGTCTCAGGCTTTTTCTTGGCAAATTTGTTCGCTCCACCCGTAGTTTGGTTTGGGCCTCTAGTATTCGCCCCTCTAGCGTTCGCTCCCGAATTACTCGCGCCTGTGTTTGGGCCGCCAGTTTTAATGGTTTTATCAATATTAACCTTAACTCTTTTTCTCTTTCTCTTTCTCTTTTCAGCTTCTCCGGAAGGCTTTTTCTCTACAGGCAATATGATTTTACCCATAACCTTAGTCCCTCTCAACTTTACGACTTCAGCTTTTATAGTCTCTGGCTCACCCGGAGGAGTAGGTTTCTTTACTACTTCTGGCTTCTTCTCCTCAATTTTTGGCATAACAAGCGATGGCTTTACCGTCTTCACTTGCTCAATGGGCTTAACCGGCTTTGCTTGTTTCTTAGATGGCTTAGGGTCCAAGTCTATTTTATCAAGAACTTTAAGCCCTTTAAAAACGGGCTTTTCAGCAGCGAAAACGTCAGGAGTTTCTTTTTCTTCTGGCTCGATTGATTTCTCGACTACCACCTCCTTCACAACCTCTACTTCAGGCACTTCTTTAACTTCCTCGATGTTAGCTAGCGCGTCCACTTCAGGAGTCTCTACCTTAGGGGATTCAGCTACAAGAGCGGCCTCTTTAGGGGCTGCCAATTTCACCTCTTCCACTACTGGCGAAGACTTAAGATCCTCAATATCTATTTTATCGGATTCTGCCTTAGGAGCTTCTGACTGATTTGAATTTATAGAAATCGACTCCTTTTGCTCTCTAGTACGGTTAGAGATTTCAGAGGACTTTTCCTTCATTTCCTTATCAGCAGCAAATTCACCCATCAGCAAACTATACATATCGGGATCTATCTTAGTGGTAGGTTTAGCTTCTACACTCACACCTTTTTCTTCTAAGAACTCCACGATAGTATTAATACTAACGTTAAAATCTCTAGCTACCTTGTTTAATCTAGCTGGTTTACTTATAGACATATATTAATTTTCTTAAACCCAAAACACTTCGAAAGTGGCACTTACTCCAACTCCTCTCTTAATATTCTTATTACTTCTTTTACTGTTTCTTTTTCTAAATCAGTTCTTTTTTCTAACTGACCTTCATCTAACTCTAGTACGCTTCGAGCGGTATCACAACCAATGCTCTTTAACTCATCAATGATCCAGCTATCTATTTCATCTGCGAACTCTTCTAAATCAATATCATCGATTTCAGCCTCGTTCTCTCTATACACATCAAGCTCATAGCCAACTAAACGTCCTGCTAGCTTGATGTTATGACCACCTTTCCCTATAGCTAATGAAACTTGATCTGCTTTTAGAAAAACATCTGCTCTACCGTTTTCTTTATCTATGTTTATAGAAGAAACCTTAGCCGGGCTTAACGCTCTTGCTATCATTAGCTGCTCGTTAGACGTGTAATTAATTACATCTATATTCTCATTCTTTAGCTCTCTAACTATAGAATGAATCCTAGCCCCTTTCATCCCTACACATGCTCCTACAGGGTCTATTCTATCATCATAAGATTCCACAGCCACCTTAGCTCTATCTCCTGGAGACCTCACAATCTTTTTAATAGTGATGAGGCCGTCAAAGACTTCTGGAACTTCTTGCTCAAACAATCTCTCTAAAAATTCAGGAGCACTTCTAGACAAGATAATCTGCGGATTATTATTTCTAATATCTACTTTAGCTACCACAGCCTTTACCGAATCTCCTTTTCTGAAGTAATCCGAAGGAATCTGCTCTGATTTAGGGAGAATTAGCTCATTATCTTCATCATCTAAGATTAATATCTCCTTTTTCCAAACTTGATACACCTCACCTGTTACAATCTCGCCCACTCGTTCCTTGTATTTACTATAGATATGATCTTTTTCTAAGTCCATGATTTTACCCATTAGGGTCTGTCTCATAGAAAGCACGTTTCTTCTTCCAAAATCTTCGATTTGAATCTCCTCTGAAAATTCCTCTCCAACCTCAAAATCTGCCTCAACTTTTCTGGCTTCTACTAAAGCAATTTCTAAATTATCATCCTCTATATCGTCATCTAAAAGAATGCTTCGGTTTCTCCAGATCTCTAAATCTCCTTTTTCCACATTTATAATGAAGTCGAAATTTTCGTCTGTGCCGAACTCTTTTATTATCATACCTCTAAAAACATCCTCTAGGATACTCATCATCGTTTCTCTATCGATGTTTTTAAGTTCCTTAAACTCTGAAAATGATTCTATTAGATTTACACCATTCATTCTAATTCTTTTTAAATGATATTACTACTTTGGTTTCCTTTATATCTTCAAAACTAAACAGGTATTCTTTATCTACCCAATGTTTACTTTTTCTTCCTTCTATTCTTTCCTTTACTTTATCTGTTAGCCTCACCCCTTCGTCGGTAACCTCTTCTAACAATCCTTCTATTTTATCTCCCTCCTTAGACTTAATCGTGACTCTTCTTCCTATGTTTTTCACATATTGCTTTTTAACAAGGAAAGGCTCCGTTAAACCAGGCGAACTAACGCTCAGAGAGAAATCCTCAGATTCTCTGTCTAAGTTGTGCTCAATCCCCCTACTCACCTTCATACAATCCACTATAGACGCATCATTCTCGTTATCTATTAAAACTGCAATAACGTTTCCTGGCTTTATTTCACAGGAAATGAGGAATATAGAGGTGTCCTCAATGGCTTGAGATATTAAGTCTTCGATTTCTTTAACTGCTATCATCTGTTAACAAAAAGGAGGGGTTTGAGCCCCTCCTTTCATTTCTCGCTTTGTTTTCTGCTGCAAATATACTGCTTTATTCAGAATATAATTTGGTAATTATAACTTCTTGCCATTTTGAACCTTAACGGTAACGGCTTTTCCCGAAGTGTAAATTATTTCTTGCTCTATTTTGCCGTTTTTCTCGTTATACTTCACATATTTCCCATCTTTCTTTCCATCTTTATAGGAAGCTCTTTCTAAGACCATCCCTCTTCTAGTATACGTTAGTGTTTCTCCGTTAAGCTTGGCTCCCTTATAACCCGCTTGCCTCATCAAACCGCCATTAGGAAAGTAGTAATCCCATTTCCCATCAGGTAATCCATCTTTATAATAGCCCTGCTCCACGATTATGCCTGATTCGTTAGCCTTTAAATAACTTCCATTTCTTAATCCTTCAGAAGAAAAAGTTACTTTTTCATGCACCTTTCCATTTTCATGATAATAATTCCACTCGCCTACTCTCAAGTTTCCTTTCCATTTTCCTTCATACTGTTTTACTCCACTTTCATACCAGCCAGTCCAAATGCCGCTTAACTCTCCTGCATTAAAAGAACCTACGCTTGCCTTGTTGGTGTTTGGATGCCAGCTCTCCCAATCACCCTGCTCTAAATCATTTGTAAAACTGCCGCGTTGCAATGGATTTCCATTCTCAAACCAGAACTCCCACACGCCCTCTTTTTTATCTTCGAAAAAATTGCCGCGCTTGTAATCAGATCCATCCTCATAATAGTACTGCCACGCACCAGTCATTTCACCAGAATCATACTTCCCTTGATGATGTATTTTACCACTAGCGAACCAAAACACCCAATTACCATGCTGCAGGTTATCCAGAAAGTCACCTTCCATATCCTTAACTTCTGAAGAAAGATACCAGCTCCATCTCCCCTCTTTATTTCCTTCTGTATAGCTTCCTTTAACGACTTCCTCTCCTGCTGAATTATACTTTACATAAAGACCAGTCTGTTCATCGTTCTTCCACTCTATCTTTTCCTTGAGTTTTCCTGAAGGATAATAATAAGACCACCTCCCGATCTTTAAACCTTCCAAAAGCTCTCCTTTAGCTACTAGAGTTCCTTCGGTATTGAATTTTTCATACCCTCCTGTTTCGAGGCCATTTTCATAAGCAACCTTTTCTAGAAAATTTCCGGTTGGATGGTAAGACACAAATGAGCCAGTTCCATTTGAAACATTGAATTCGCCATGGCTAAGCACATCATTAAATGTAGTTAGGTAAATTCTGGAATCTTTAAACTCCTCCTCTAATCTAAGCTCTCCTGACTGATAAAAGTATTTCCACTTTCCGGATTTTCTATTATCTGAATAGCTTCCTTCTGACATTTTCTCGCCCCCTAAAAAATAAGAGTATGAAATACTGTCAAGCTTACTGTTTTTGAAATGTTGTTCTACAGATAGATTGCCGTTTTCATGGTGTCTTTTGAACTCACCTTCGAGCTTACCCATGAAATAGTTTATCTCTTCCTGAATATTCCCATTCTGGTAATACGTCCTCCAAAGCCCGTGTTCTATACCTCTAACGTACTTGCCTTCTGCCCTTTTTATGGTTTCGTCTGTATCGTAGTAATCTACATACGCCTGTTCCTGACTTTTTAAAGAAGTAAGAGAAACACACATTACTGTTAAGGAGAATATAAGCTTATTTATCATGCTGCTAATTTAGGGCAAAGCTATTACAGCCTTCTCTAAACCTAAATGAAAGTGCAGCTACTTTTTTAACAAATTAGTAGGAGACCCTATACCTGGACACACTGGAAAATAAATTATTCAGGAGCTTACTCCTATTCCATTTCGAACGTGTCCATGAATTTAGTCGTGAAGTTACCTTTATTGAACTGCTCATTCTTCATGAGTTGCTGATGAAATGGTATGGTAGATTTCACTCCCTCTATAATATACTCATCTAAGGCACGCTGCATTTTTAATATAGCTTCTTCCCTAGTCTGAGCTACCGTTATTAGCTTCCCTATCATAGAATCATAGTACGGAGGAATCATGTACCCAGCATATACATGGGTATCTACTCTTATTCCGTGCCCTCCAGGCTGATTGTAGCTTGTGATAACTCCTGGGCTTGGCGCAAAGTTTCTGTATGGGTCCTCTGCGTTGATTCTACATTGAATCGCGTGCATAGTTGGCTCGTAGTTAATCCCTGAAATGTTTTTACCATGAGCCAGTTTTATCTGCTCTTTGACTAGGTCATAATTAACAACTTCCTCTGTAATGGTATGTTCTACTTGGATTCGCGTATTCATTTCCATGAAGTAGAAATTCCTGTTTTTATCTACCAAGAATTCAACAGTACCTACCCCCTCGTACTTTACTGCTTCTGCAGCCTTTATAGCTGCATCACCCATTTTCTGTCTCAACTTAGGAGTCATAAATGGTGAAGGCGTTTCTTCTACTAGCTTTTGGTGACGTCTTTGGATTGAACAGTCTCTCTCAGAAAGATGGCATGCTTTCCCTCTTTTGTCTCCAGCTATTTGTATTTCGATATGTCTAGGCTCCTCAATGAACTTTTCCATATACATGGCATCATTCCCAAATGCGGCTGCCGCTTCTCTTCTTGTCGACTCCCAAGCTTCCGGAAGATCCTCCGCTCTCAAAACTAGCATCATACCTTTACCCCCGCCACCGGCAGTAGCTTTTAGCATGATCGGATATTTTATCTGGCCAGCTATTTTTATGGCCTCTTTCAAGTCCTCTATAATACCTTCAGAACCAGGAATTGTTGGCACTCCAGCTGCTGCCATTGTGATTTTGGCATTAGCTTTATCTCCCATAGAGTCTATCATCTCTGGGCTCGCCCCTATAAACTTAATGCCATTTTCAGCACAGACTTTAGAGAAAGTTGCATTCTCAGACAGGAATCCATAACCAGGATGTATAGCATCCGAATTCGTTATTTCTGCTGCTGCTATAATATTTGGGATTCTTAAATAAGACTCACTACTAGGAGGAGGGCCAATGCAAACAGCCTCATCAGCAAATCTAACATGAAGACTGTCTTTATCTGCTGTAGAGTAAACTGCAACAGTCTTAATACCCATTTCTTTGGCGGTTCTAATTACTCTTAGAGCAATTTCACCTCTATTAGCAATAAGGATTTTCTTAAACATATCGTTATGTTTTTAATAGTTTAGGAAGGATCTACCAAGAACAGTGGCTGATCATATTCTACTGGAGAGTTGTCGTCCACTAGAACTTTTACTATTTTCCCTGACACTTCTGACTCTATTTCATTGAAGAGTTTCATCGCTTCAATTATACAGACCGGAGAGCCTTCATTTATTTGGTCTCCTACCTGCACGAACGAGGGTTTATCCGGGGTTGGACTTCTATAAAAAGTTCCAATCATAGGGGATTTAACCTCAATATACTTGCTGGTCTCGTCAACAGGAGCTACTGGCACTACTGCCGGGGCAGGAGGTGCTGGTATTTGAACGATAGGAGCTTGTTGTGGCATTTGGGCATGCTGCATAACAGCCATTTGAGGGGCCATCTGTGCTTCAACCTGTGCTTTTCCTCTACTTTTTGGACCGTCAGATTTAATAGTAATCTTGAAGTCTTTCTGTTCTATCTCTACTTCGGATACTCCGGTTTTAGAGACGAATTTAATTAAGTCTTGTATT
>Ga0114995_10000806_pt1 | contig 21929 bp, 22 predicted proteins | sample ArcticOcean_MG_C_11_FD_87038 | JGI IMG/M metagenome (GOLD analysis project Ga0114995, IMG submission 87038) | Marine microbial communities from western Arctic Ocean - ArcticOcean_MG_CB2_154 | ecosystem: Environmental > Aquatic > Marine > Oceanic | place: Arctic Ocean: Canada Basin | collected... | reverse complement strand
GTAGCAGAAGAGATCAGTCGTGCCTACGTTGTAGACGGCGATGTCTCGGATGCAGATGTTAACGAAATCTTCGGTGGGTTCCTCACCGATGAGGACCCAGAACTAGGAGCAAAATAATGCCAAAGCTATACAACACAGTAATGAAGAAATTCATGTTCATGCCAGATCACTATACTGGCCAGTTTCCATTTGAGACCGAAGATGAAGCAGCTGCTAAGGGTATCGTTGACACTGAGGTCGTAGAGGCACCAAAGCCAGCAGAGACATCAAAGGTTGTTTACAATCCAGATGCTGTAGATGGTGACGGTGATGGTCTAGTACAGGATGGTACTGAGTTTCAGCGCCCAGTAGATACTAAGAAAAAGAGGAAGAACTAATGGCAAAAAGAAGAGGCCTGGAGCACCCAGGCTACGGACCAGATCCAGGAGACGCTATTCCTCTAGATGAGTCTGGCATTATGATCAAGAGCCCTTCTAAAATCAGCCCTTCTGAATTAACCGGCAAAGATAAGTCAATGGCCCGTTTTTCCAAAGAGGCTGCTCGGCAGGCTGCCATCAAGAAAGCTTTAGCTAAAATTAAGAAGACTGGCCAAATCCCGGCCAGCCCAACCAGATAAGGAACAAGATGCCAAACGTAGGTGGAAAAGCATACTCGTATGACAAGAAGGGCATTGCTGCAGCTAAGAAGGCTGCCATCGCCCAGATGATGTCTCCAAAGAAAAAATAATGGAAGACATGGAAGCGGAAGGCTCTGAGGCAGTTACAACCGAGCCTGCTGCTTCTGGTCAAGAAGGTTTGATCAGCGAGTTAAAAGAACTGCTGTTACCTAAGGGTACTTACCGCGCAATGTCGGTAGAGGCTCGTAACGCTGCCGTTGACGCCATAATGGCCAAGCTAAAGAGCGAAGAAAACTAAGCTACGTTTAGCGTCTCCAAAATAATCTTTTCCGTGTTGCAAGGCCACTCGGCATCGTTGCACTCGGTACAGGTCCATACTTCCTCAGCCTGGTTTGGCTTGTGCAGGTTATATATAGTATCAAGAGCAATAAACATGTTAGCAATTCGCTCTTGCGCTTCTTCGTCTGTAAGTTCAACATTGTTAGTCTCGTCAGTCATTAGTCTTCCAAATCATAGATACTCGGTTTTGGTGCATAGTTACCCATCTTAAGGGTCTTTCGCCAATAGTCTATCTGTTCTTGGCGTCCTGATGTGATTGCTGATGGTGATTCGTAGTAAGTAATCTTCGCGCCACCTAGCCAGTTCCACCACAAGCGCTCACGGTTTGCCTGTGAGTAAGCGTCTAATTTAGTGTCATCTCTGTTGCCCCAAGGGGTCCAGTCTGTTACGCGTGACAATGTACCCACACCAGTCTGGTCAAGCATGTACTGTGGGAAGTTTGTGATGTCTCCACCAATACCACCGAAACGCTTCTTGGTTGCAAGCTCAGCAGGGATCTTAAATATAGGTGAAGCTTGATTGCCGAGCAGCGTCATTGCGGTGTCTGCAGCTAGGTTGCCAATGTTTCCCCATAGCCCGTCTTCAGGCTTGAACTTGATCGGGCTAAGGTAGCCATCGATCACGTCCAGCTGAGGTGCAGCTGGCTTAATACCCATTGCTCCCCAGACATCGTCATTCCATTGCGGGCCAAAGACGCTATTCTCGTTGTACGCTGCCCACAAGCCAGTTGCGCTATATGGATCTCCAAAGCTGTTTGGATCTAATCCCTGAGCTGTTGCAAGCGAGAACTGGAACTTGCTAGGCATTGTAAATATCGCTGGCTGGTTTGCAGCTGTCTCCATGATCTTGAAGAATGCCTGCTTCTGCCAGGTGTAGAAATAGAACGCTCTACGAGCATACTTACGCTCTCCGGCACCAAGGGTTCCTACAGTTGGGTGGAACTCGTGGACCTTCTGAGCAGCTGCAAGTGCAGCTTCTTCTATGTTCCTGTACGGCCCACCATTCTCTAGCTCTTTAACAAAGAGCGCATAACGGGCCACGTTGTCTCTTGCAGCAGAAGCTCTGGCAAGTTGGTGGTCAACTGCTGCCACGCTCTTTGATACAGGGTTGTCTTTAAAGAAAGACCTACGAGTAGCGCTGTTAATATCGTCGGCGCTTACTGTGTCTCGCACACGGCGAGGTGAGATAGGCACGCCACCAATTGCATCGGCAAGCTTTAGTACATCATCGTAGGCGACTTTTACTCTGGATATTTTTCCGTCTATCATCAACGGAGTAACAACGGTATCAAGCGCATCAGTTTTTAGGGTGTAGCCCGCTGGGGCGTTTGCCTTCATGAGCTCATTTAGCGCCGGGATGTCAACGTCGTTAATCTCGCCTCTACGAACCATTAGCTTTACTGCTGATACGTAGTGCTTTGCCTCTACACCCGCGATAACGTTCATCGCGGTGTTACCGACTGTAGATACTACGTGGTGGCCTGGCCTCCAGATAGTTAGAGAGGACTTCATAACGCTTGTGACAGCGTCAACTTTTCTGATAATATCTTGAAGCTTTCCAGAACCAAACGATTTATCGTAGTTTATGTAGTTTTCCATCTCTTTGATCTTTGGCAGAGTTTCTGGTGCAAAGAGCCATGGTGTCTTGCCATACTCCATGTACCTGCCAAAAGTGCTGCCGGTATTGAGTGGCTTCCAACCCGCCTTAAGGGCATCGGTGTAACTTAGCCCTTCAGCGACGTGAGAGAAATGGCGAGCCACGGAGTCAGCCATAGAAGCTGGGACCATCGAAAGCTGCTGAGCCGTGTAGAACTTATCCATCGTTGTAATGATGTCAGTTTCAGGTCCGGTGTCGAACTTTCTCCAGTAGTCAAAGATGTCATTGGCGTGAACCACGCCTTCTAGGTTGTCGGCCTCACGGGCGAGTCCAACCATTCTCAACTGAGATCTTAGGTCGTCAACAAAGATGCCCTGCTGCAGTAGCATGTTGTGCTCACCGTTGCCAAACAGGTTGTCAATGTAAGAGAGCATATCGACTCCGAGCTGGCGGTCTGCCTCAGGCAGTCCAGCGATCATACGCTTGATTGAGTCCTCTGTGGTCCCTAAGTTCTTCTTGATGTATTCAAACATCCCGTTTGCTTTTTGAACGTCACCATTAAACTCTTTACGGAGCTTGGCCAGGCCTTGGCTAACTACCGCAGCATTTTCCAGGCGTCTGTGCTCAGTACCAACAAGCATGCCCTTGCCCATACCGCCCATGAATGCCTTGTCAGATACCTTGGAAAGAGCCTTAGCTAGTCCACCAACTACAGATCCGTACCTGAGTTCGCGCATGATTGTTTCGGCAAACTCGGCACCCTCTAGCGATGATTCGGCAGCTCTAGCACCCTCATCTTTCGCAACAGCAATCTTTGCAGCTTTTGCCGACTGCTCGGAGATGTCATCGCCAGTTTCTTTACGGGCTTTGTTCTTAGCTTTGTGAGTTGTCTTGCCTGTTTGCCTCGACGCTCTAGCGTCAGACCTACCGGCCTTAGCGTTCTTAAACTCTTGCTTAATAACTGCTAGGCTCTCTGGGCTGAGCAAGCCCATTGTCTTAGCAAGAAACTGTTCAGAAAAAGCCAAAGTAGACCCGTCAAGGCTTGTTAGCACTTTAAAGTCATCGCCAAAAATTTTCTGCAACCCGTTGTCAAAGAGCAAAGCACCAAGGTCCTCGATGTGCTCGCCAACAAAAGGAGTATCCATGATTGTTTTTAGCACCTGATCAGTCATCTGAATGCCGTCACCACGGGAAAAAGCCATGGAGATCATCTTCTGGCGCATGTCTTCTTCTAAAAGAGCTTTACGAACATTAGGCGAGAGCATTGAGTCTGCAAGTTTTCCGATTATCTCACGGCCTTCGTCGCTAGTCATCCATGCCTTGTTCTTGTCCTGTAGCGCAGTAATTTTGGGGCTTGATGACTTCCCGCTTGAGTTCACTAGAGCGTCAAGGACATCGGCCTTTAGAAGAGTTAGACCTTCTGCATCAAAAACCTTTTGCAGGTCTCTGTGCTCGACAATAACGCGAGCTGCTTCCGCTACGTTTTGAAAAGGAACATTCTTAAGCTGGTCTTTGTTTCTAAATGCTGCTGCAGCCATTTCATCGCCAAAACCTGTAGTAACCATTGTGCTAACGACGTCACCAAAAGTTAGGTGCGATGCGTGGGCTGCGCCCTTTGTGGCTGCCTTGATCGTGACAAGAGGGACACCTAAAAATCTCAAGAATGTATCACTAAGCCTCATGCGCGTAGCCACTTCAGACATCCCCTTGGTGTCAAAAGCGCTTGCGTCAGTAAAAGGGTTTTTTGACCTTTTACCGTCTATTTTTGTAAGCCACCCTCTTACTTGGCCAGCTATTTTTGCTTGTGCCCCCACAATGGAAAACTGGTTAAAAGTAGTTTTTTGAATTGCAGCACGTGCGTAGGGGGTCCCTTTTTGAGCTGCCATTTCAATCTGTGTTTTAGAGAACCAAGGCTCATTTTCGTCGGTCAGGCGACGGACTTCCTTGCCCTTTGCGACAAGGGCTTCAACGCCAAAGTTGACTGACTCTACTGCTTTCTCTACCCTCACGTCAACCGACTTGCCGAAGCCAAACAGAAAACGCGCACTGCTTTCGATAACGTCCTCTTTTAGTCCTGCACTACGCAAGACATCCATGGTTGCATCAGCAGCGCCAAAAACACACTCGGATTTAGGCATTAAGGCGTCCCTCCAATTACTCTATTCAAGATAGAGCTTCCGTAATCTGCATTGCCCTGAGTCATCATCCTACAGCTTGCGTCTACTTGGGCCATTGCGTCTTCGGTCCAGTTTACAGTCTTTAGTTGCAATTCGTTGGCATCAATGCGCTCAATTGCTTTCATCAAGCTAATGTTATCTGCAATTGCTGCAGGAAACACTGTACGAAGCTGATAGACAACAGACTCCGTTTTTGCTGCAGACTCGATCATTTGCAGAGTCTCTTCAAACTTTAGTGCAGCCTGCTCTTCAAACTGCTTAAATATTTTCGCTGGTGTTGCGTTCTCTGCAACACGGATCCCAAGGGAGCTCATTACGTCTGACAGAAGTTTGGCCTGCTCTGGGGAACTCTTTAGAGATCCGGCAGTGATGCCTTCTGAGATGGATCCAATTGTGGCTCTAGCTACCTGCAGGCCTGCAAGCTGCTGTGGGCCCTTGCCGGTCTGAGAAGCATACTTGCCTCTAGCACGGCCTGTAAAGTTTTTGCCGTCGTCAGCTAGAACACGGAATTGAGGTTGTTTTGAGTTTGCAATTACGTTTCCATCTTGATCAATGCCGGGACCAAAATTGATTTCCTGTGCATCGCTTTCTTTTACAGGTCGGCCCTTTGCATCTATAGCTACACCTGTAGTCGGGTCACGCTGAATCTGCCCCTTTTCGTTTCGAGTGCCTTTTAATGCAGTTTTAGTCCCAAATGAAGTATCTGGGATGCCAGACCTTGGATCAGTTGGTACGTCAAGGTAATAGCGAACTGCAGGTCGCTTTGAAAACTCAGCGACTGCTTTGGGGCCCTCTAGGGCTAAAAGTCGCGCATCGCTACGACTCTTAATTGCAGGGACTTCATTCCACAGTCTTGTTGTGATTGCTTCTGTATCATCAGCCATGTCTAGCGCACGAGCATCAAATGCACCCTTGGTTTTAACCTCTTTGGACAGAACAGCGATCTTTGCCATTAGCCAGTTCTGCAGCTCTGCAGGATAGGTGTCTAGTTCAATACCACGCTTGCGAGCGTCTAGAGCCCTGGCTCGCTCTGCCTTTGTAGGCGTTACGATTGCGCCGTCTTCTACTATGCGAGCGGTACGTCCCTTGCCCGCAAACTCGGTAAACGCCTCGCCCTTAGGCACTTCTAGGTTCTCAGGGATGCCGTCTGTAGTTTTAACCTTACGTACTTCTGCCAGAGGGGCCTTTGGAACATTTGCGCTACCCGTGATCCTTGTAGTAGGTAGACCACCCATCTGAGGGCCAGTACGGTTAATAACCTTACCCATGTTCTCTAAGACAGAGCCTAGAGTTGTGACTGGGTGGCCGTTCTGAATAGTAAGGACTCCATAAGGGATGCTGGCTGGCAACATGCCTTGTCCGATTATTGATCCGTCGCCAAGCTGTACGTAAAGTTCGCTGTTGTCTATAGAGTTCTTAGCAAACCAGTCAGTTCGCTCTAGCCCTGCTATGTCCTCAAGTACGTCAGCGTTGCGGGCTCTAAATAGATCCCAGGCTCTGGCCTGCCTTTTTGCTAGGGTTGCAGCTGCCTGTGTACCTGGCCTAACCTTTTTGGTTCCAAATGCAATCTCTAGCATTTCTGGGTCCCTGAGCATTTCGTCATCAGGGAAGAACTGGCGAAGCTTGTCGGTAGAGAACGCTGGCTTAGCAAACTCGTTGGTTTTAGCTGGTGGAGCCCAAACAGTTGGCTTAAAAGGTGCTGGCTGAGACACTACACGGCCCTCTGCAGCCAGTGCAGACTCAAGAAGGTCAGTTGCATTGGCTGGCTGATCTAAGAGCTGCCTGAAGGCTGCTAGGGACTGCTCTGCAGCCTTCTGCTTTACTGGGTCAGCAACGTCAAACGCCTTTTGTGCAAGTTCAAGCAAGCCTGTAATGCTGTTTTCACCAGCATAGAGAGTCGCATATTTTCCAGCCGTAGGAGCTTTTACTAGGTCATCCAGTACAGTAAGCAGCTTAGCTACGCCTTGGCCAACTTCAGTGTTTGGTGCAAAGTATTCCTTGGCTGTAATTCTGTCAAGTGCACTGCCGATCTGAGTCAGCTCTTCTTTTGAGTACTGCTTCACGCCACGTAGAGGCGAAGAGACTAGGCCGAGCTTGTCAATAAGCTCATCTTTAAAGTCGTTTAATGCGTTAGCTGCAAGCCCAATAAACGTGTTTGTCTTTCCTGCACGTGACTCAAGCAAGGCTGCTTCAGTAGGAAGCGCCACAAACTCATCAGGGAGCAGGATTGCTTTTTGTGGCGCAAACTGCCCAGTCTGGTTAAAGACGCTGTTCTGGCCACGAGTTTCAGTAGTCATTGCCCTACGAGCAAGCGGGGAAAACATCTGAGAGTGAGCAACCCATGCAGCTTCTTCGCCGTCTGCCATAAACCCACGGCCTGAGCCTGCGTGACCGAAGTAGTCATGCACCGCTCTGAACTTGTTGTTGATGTCTGCACTTAGAATTGGGTGAGGGTCTGTGGCAAAGTCCTGAGCGCTATCACGAACTTTTAGCGCGTTATTAAGGTCGATGTCGTTCATCATTGCTACTGGATCCGGAACGGCCTTGCCTTCGGCAGTTAGCTTTACATAGGCATCGGCGTCTGAAATGAAGTCAACCTTGACGCCAAGTTCTTCAGTTAGGTACTTGAACTGATCTTCAACTTCTTCAGAAAATTTAGTAAAAGAAGCTATGACGTCGGGGTCATTGGGATTGTTAGGAGCTTTTAAATAAGCGTTACTTATGTCATTTGCCAGCGGGCTTACACTGACGCTCTTGTAGTCAACCTTAGCTGTTTCAATGCCACGAGCTTTTAGGTAGGCTTCTCGTTGTACGCCAACTTTTTCACGAGCCCTTGCAAAAGTTCCTGTTGGTGCCTTTTCGAGAACACGCTCTATAACTGGATCGGCAGACTTGATTGGGTCTAGCTCAGCACTCTTAGGGGCGACACTTACATCAATGGCATCCTCAGTCTGCTGTGCTGCTTTTTCAGCTGGTGCGGAAGTTTCGTCAGCGGTGTGCTTAACGTCATTAATTACGTCGTCCATGAGGTTTGTGCCTGGGGCCCGAATGGTCATGTTCTCTGGGCTTACCGCTTCTTGCTTACGAGCAGCCTTAGCGTCTTTCTTGGCCTGCTTTGCTGCTCCCCATTTAGCGTACTCGTCTACGTTTCCTTGACGGACACCTTGGGTAAGGTTGTTGAAGAAGTTAGATCCTTGGCTTGCTGGGAAACTGTCGGCAGGAAGTTCAACTCCAGTTTTTGTGTAGACAATCTTGCCTTCTTGCGAAGCAGCTTTCAGGGCTGGCTCGGTTAGTCTTACTCCACCTTTAGTGGCAGCAGAGGCTAGGCCAACGCCTTTAGCAGTACCCTTGATTCCTGCAGCTATTGCTCCACCAGGAATTAGCCAAAGTGGGTCAAGAACAATGTCCATAGCCAAGCCAGGCCAGAAAGTATCTTCTTCTGCTACTCCCCAGTCCTGTAAGTTATCTGACCAGACTCTACGGTCTACGTTGCCCTTGACGGCAGCAGGGATAACGCTAAGTGGGTTAAAAAGATCTAAGGCACCGCCAACGTTACCTTCACCAATTGCTTTGTAGTTTTCAGTAACTTTTTGGCCGATGCCTGCAGTTGCATACGTACCTACAGAAAGCGCATCAATAAGGCCTTGCCCAAGGCTAGGTACCGTTGGACGCTCAAAAGACCCAGCTACCGGGGTTATAGGCGTATTAATCTGACGCATTGGAGCAGGCGCTGATGATTGCCCTGCCCGACCGGTTCCTACGAGAAGAGAAGCAATGTCAGAGAAGCGATCGTTTGCAGCAGGGGTGTTTGCCATGCTAATAGTCTATCAGTTTAGTTATTGAGTTAGGAACTCAATAATTTCGGATAACTGCCCCACGGCGTACTGATCGTCGTGGAAAAGCTCAGGATAAGCGTTGCTTGCCAAAGAAACCATTGTTGCTTTGTCAAGCTTCCCTCCAGCCTTAATTTGGTTCTGGATCGCTGGGGAGCTTAAGAATGTTGCTGCAGCGTTAGAGATCTGCTCAGCCTTGTTTGAGTAAGGTGCATATTTTGCTGTAATCCCGCCTAGACCCGGCAACTCTACGGCTTCGCCTCCACCAAACTGACCGCCCACGTAATCCGCAAGTGCTAAGTACTCGCTAACAGAAGGCGTGCTTGGGCTGTAAGAAGAAGCTGCTTGAGCCCTTTGAGCCTGGATTTGTGCACGCTCGGAAGCAAGTGCGCCCAAGCGATCCTCATAGTTGTTATTAAGAGTCATTCCATACTGGGCTTGCATTGGGTCAAGCCCTGAAAGCTGACGAGCGTACTGCTGAGTCTGAATAGACTCTCTCATTCTAGCGTCACGGTCAGCGCTGGCTCCAGCGCCAAAGTTTGCACCAATTGCATTCTGAGCCTCACCGGAGGTAAGGTCTGCAGCAGCAGGCGCTACTCCAAGAGCTTCCCTAGCTTGGTTTGTAACCGCTAAGCGAGCTGAGTCCTGGTTCCGAATTGCATTCTGCTCTGCTAGGCGTCGGGTTGCATCTGCGGTCAACTGGCCAGCTACTCGACCTTCAACGCCATCCTGAAGCGCTTGTGTGCGTCCACGTGATGCACTGATAATACCGTCAATATAAGCTTGCTGTTCGTCCCTTCTGCCTCCAAGGGCAGTTTCACGTGAGGTTATGTCGCCCAGCATTGTGTCATAGCCAGAAAGGTTGGGTCCACCGCCACTTGGGAAAAGCTGTCCAAGCAAGGATGAAAGCATAGCTGCTTGATCCCCTTGGTTTGAGGCACTTGCTGCAGAAGCTTGACCCTGCATTTCGTCCATGATGCGGGTTTGCAAAGTCCCTGCTCCACCTAAAGCCATCAAATCTGTTTGCTGCTTGTCAGCAGCAGCTGTCATCTGAGGTGTATAAGGCGTGGGCTGCATTCTTGCGCTTTTTTTAGTGTCAATAACAGAGTTTCTAAACCCAGGCTGGTAGTTAGCGTATTGAGGAGTGTAGCCAAACTTTCCTTCTTTTGTACCTTCATCTAAGCCTGCAATTAAATTTTCCCACCAGTTAGCCATTAGAGTGTTACTCCTCTTTGTAGAAGTTGTTGTAGAGCTGCATTTCGAGCGTCAGCCTGTGCAGAACGGCCCTTGTTGGTTGTTGTTGCCCATGAGTTAGCGTCGTCTAATACCATTTGACCGTTTTCGTCTAACGACATGGTTGGGATCATGTTAGAGAACCAGTCTAGGTAATCAAACTGTTTTCCATCAGAGTTGTAATCAAGGCCAAACTCGCGCAAACGGTCTCCCTGGACTTGCTCCATGAAAGGCCTTTGCATTTCCTGTATTCCGTATGCCTGTGACGCCTGCTGTTGTGTACCCAGCCCGCGCTGTGCGCCTGCATAAGCACCACCCTGAAGCATTCCAGAAACGGCTCTTTGAGCCGCTAGCCTGCGACGGTCGTTAAGATCTGTGGTTTGCTGGCGCTGAACTGAGCCAATCATACCTGCGTCATTGCCGTAAAGCTGATTGCGGTAGTTCTCTAGCCTTCTAAGCTCATCTGCAGCAGAGCCCTGGAAATCAATGTATGTACCTTCTAGCAAACCATTAATAGCAGCTTCTAGCTGAGCTAGGTAATCAACTTCGCTAATTCCTGCTTCTGCTGCTGCTGCTGGCTCAGGAACTACTGTAGACGATCCATCACCAGGACCTGGATCTGGATCTGTAAGATCAGGAACAACGTTCTCAGGTCCACCAATTGTTGTAGGCCCAGGAACAATGTCTCCAGTTGGGGATGTAGCTAGAGTGTTCTCAGGTCCACCAATTGAAGTTACTTGGTTAGCCCCTGAAACTTTTATTCCACCGTAGCTGCCTGAAGTGGATGACCTGTTTCCAGGGTTTACGCCACCATCAACAATTGCCGATGCACGGCTTGAATAACCTGTCTTTGCTGGTGCTGGCTTTGGAGCAGGCTTAGCTATGTACTTAGAAGCGCCCGTGCTGCCATTGCCAATGCCAAAAGCAGAGGTAGTAGAAGGTCTAATTGCCCATGGGTTTGGAGGTGATACCGCTGGGCTGGTTTTGTTGTAGCTTGATGTTGTCTTCCCAGGTGAAAAGTAGTCTGATAGTGCCATTACATGTACCGCCCAACGTCAGAACTTCCGTAAGCGCCCTTTGTCTGTGCTTTCAGACGGGCGTTGATTGCATTGCGTCTAACTTGGCGCAGACGATCGCGCTCTTTGTAGCCAGTTTTATCTACAGGGCCAGAGGTAGGGTTGTATCTGCTGCCACCATAAATCTTGGCACCAGCAGCGTACGGATTGAACCCTGGGGCTCCGTAGTTTATGGCCATTAAGCTACGTCCTTTGTCATCTTGGCCTTTATCCCGACCATTGGTGTCAAGCTAAAGATTTGCGCCGGAGCGGTAGCTGCGGTACCGTCACAGTCTAAGTATAGCTCAAAATATGCTCTTCTGAAGCGTATACCCTTGTCCATCTTGAGAGAAACTCTCTGTGGGACAGCGTCAGTTACAACCTGAGTGGTATACACGCTTACGTCACGAGTAAACAGGTTGTCCCATGTCTTTGTTGCTAGATAAGTCCAGGTGTATTGATCTAGCTGATCCCAGCTGTTAATCAGGTCAGGTACACCGATAGGAACTACTACGCCATCAATTGTTCCGTTAGCAGATACATCTGCTGCCCACCAGAACATGCGCTTCCATTCTGAAGGTGAGTTAAAGTCGTAGATCCTCGTACGAAGAACGCATTCAAACGTCTCAGACCCACCGTTTTGAACTACCGATGCTCCATTTAGTTCGTACCACTGAGAAATTGGGTAGTCCTGCAGATACCATACGGTAGTCGCAGCTTGTCCAGATATGCCAAGGCCAATTGGGTAGCGACGCTGGTAGCCACGAGCTTTAGGGGCTTCGAGCACGTACGATAAACCTGTGGTGCTACTCCATTGGGACCAAGACCCTGTAATAAGGTTTAGCGAGTATAGGTTTCCCGAAGTAAACACAAGGGCCCTGTCTCCAATAACGGAGACGGCTTCACTGAATAGCGCCGTGGAGTTATCAAAGCTCTCGGTGACTTCAAAGCGTACCTTCTGAGCGTTAATCGGAGCAAAGATGTTGTTTTGGAATTTATACAATGTCCTGTTGTGCAACACTACAAAGCCGTTTTCATAGCCAGCAACGCTTCGCTTGTTTAGGGCTCCAATGTTGTGCTGTACAAGTGAGACAGTTCCTTCTTCTGGAAGGTCGCTGTACACAAAGTTGTACGTAGCATTTCTCTTAAAAACAATTAGACCGTTATAGTCTGCAATAAGTTCAGTGATCGGCTGTCCGTCACCACGTTTGACGTAAACGAACGAGTCAGCATTCCACTCGTAAATGCCAGCAGGCTGATCCAAGGAGATAACGTCACTCCAGTAGATAGCGGTCTCTGCAGCTCCGCCGTGAACACCGCTGCCAAACATGCGCTCTCTAAATAGCACAAGAGTAAACAAGCCAGGCATAGTAGCGATCGCCGTTAGGCCGGCTACTGTATCCCATCTAGCGCCACCTGTTGTGGCTTTTGACATCACAACTTGGTTAGCGTACTGAACTACAGCAGTGGCTTTTGATGACCAAATTTCGGCCCATGTTCCAAAGCCATACTGCTCAACTTCAATTGCCCAAGTCTTTGCATCAGTAGAGACAATTAGAAAGACGTCGCCATTCTCAGGAGTGTAGTAGCCAAGAATATCGATGTGCTCTGTGCTTGATGCACCAAGAGGATGCCCCATCCCACGGTCTACAATAGGAGGCCTGGAAGTCAAAGCACCGTTAGGAGTAAACTCCATATTGAGAAGAAACGGAACTTCGTTCTCAGCAATTGTTGATGCGTCCCAGTAGTTATTTAGACCACCGGAAAAGTTATTAAGCTGAATTGATCGTTGCTGGGTGAGCTCAGACATAGTAATCTTCCGGGTCGGCTAGGACCTGTGGGTACGAGGCAATCTGCACGATGTTCTCACGCAAGCTCTGTCGGTCTAGCCCTTCCCGGAATTGAGAACGCTTTAGCTCTGCTCCCGTATAGTTTTCGTCAAGCTCTAGCGCTTGGGTCATAACGTAGTTGACTAGCTCGTTCAAGTAACGATCCGGGACGCTGAGGATCTCAGAGGTGCTGATAAGTACTTTTTTAGTGGGCTGCTCAACGTACTCTAGCTTCAAGCCATTTACAAATGATGTGTCTGGCGTTGGGTAAAAAGTAAGAGTGCCAGTTCGCTCGTACCAAACGTCGGGATACTTTGCATTGGCTGACTTTGTTGGGTCATCAGCAAGAATAAACTCTCTGAAGCCTAGTGGAGTCATTGACCTTATCGGGCGACCGTCTACGTAGACAGCTTCTATGTACTGAACGAAGTCAGTAGGAAAAGTGTATTCTGACTGGTCTGCAACAATGTCAGAATATTTAGTCTTTTTGAGAATTGGGTTGTTGTTAACGATCTCCTGCTGGCCATCGTTAATCCATCGAAGAACCATCTGGTCAGTAATCTGAGCACCTGAGGTATCACCGAACAACGAGCGTACGCGCTCGTAAACATCGAATGTTGTGTACGTGAAGGTTTCGGCTGGCATTACTTCCTTAGTGTATGTCCGTCATGCTTGTAGGTGTTCTTGTTCGACTTCATGATTGATTCCATAACGTCGCGCCTCTCCTCCATCCATTCTACATCAGCTTTGGCATTTATGGCAGCTTCCGCCATACTCAGCAGTTCGAGTCGGTTAACCTTAGCGTCTTTATCATGGGTGTTGTTTTCAAGAAGTTCGGCCAATAAGCGAGCGTCGATCTCGCTTTCTCGTAATGTCCTAATGACATACGAAGGAAGGTCTCGGCCAATAAGTTTTGGCTCGTCCACAAGAGCGAACGGTCTTTCTGGCTCATAGTTAGGGTGCAGCGCATCTATTCGCATAAGGCGTACGCTGGGAAACACATCGGAAATAATCTCGGCAATGCGTCGGTGTACGGGACTGTAGAGTCCATCAATCTTGTCAAATTCAATCATGTATATATCCTAACGAAAAAAACCCAGTGGCGCAGGCGAGACGATACCTGCGCCACTGGGCGTTTTATTCCGCTATTTAGAGCTCAGCGATGTTGGACATTACCGCGTGTGCATTTCTGCGGTAAGTTCCTAGCTGGCTGTACTGGTAGTAGCGAGCCTCGTAGGCGTCAGTGTCTGCGACACGTGACCACATTGAACCGTCACGGTCCATCCATGACCAGTCCTTCTTGCGGTTAACCACAAGCTCTTTGCTCGATAGAGCGTAGAGGGTGCCCTTTGGAGCAGCGTAGTCAGATACGAACTTGATTGGCTTACCCAATGCGTCGAAGCTGAATGCACGCTGTCCACCGGTTAGGGTTGCACCGTTAGTGAACTGACGTAGGCCCTGTAGCAGGTTCCAGTATGCGTTAAACACACCTGGGCTTGCTAGCATGACGTCAACATCTCCACCTTGCTTGTCAACGCTCTGTACGAGGTTGATTAGGTCAAGCTCGGTTAGAGTGCCGGGGCTTCCGGAAGATCCAAGAGTCTTCTCAGTTGCTGCCCAAACTGGGTCAGTAGCTGGGTCGATCTCGTGAAGCGATCCGGTTGCCGAAACAATAGCTGACAGTCATGTCCACTCCTTGCCGAAGTTGTTTACTCCGTTGGAAGAACGAACGATGATGTCAGCAGCGTTGATGTTAGTTGTGAAAGTACCTAGAGTTCCGGTAACGGTGATGACCTTAGTCGTTTCGTTGATCGCTGTAATCTCGATCGTTGAAGCGTCGCCTGACTGCTGCTTAACACCAGTGGCTGGGTCAGCAATGTCAATGGTCATACCAACCTGCAAGAAGTGAGTTGAGTCAACTTCTAGCGTGGTGCCGGATGGCTGGTCAACGATAACTGCAAGTGAGCCAGTTCCGTTTCCGTATACCTGACGGTTAAGGTCAACAGCAAGGTCGCGCTTTAGGCCAGTGATTTCCATGTCAACAACGTTGATGAAAGACTGGTAATCTTCAGCTGCCTGCTCGAATAGCTGACCGTCTACCTCAATTGAACCGTATAGGTTAGTTAGGTATAGGTGAGCTTGCTTGTACTTCTGTGCTCCGGCTGTAGGTAGCTTCTCACGAACACCACGGGCACCAATTCCTTGGTTACGACCGATGTGTGTATCGAAAATTACTTCCTTACCGTTACGGGTAATGTTGGCTGCTGATGATTCAATAAGCTGTAGCGCAGGGTTCTTGTCGCGCAACTGCTCGTGTAGATCACCATAAACCAGCTTGATAGCCTCTGACGCAAATGTCAGTATTGACTGTCCTGCCATGGGATTGCTCCTAATTTATTTTAAATGGATGTGTTTTTCACACGAATATGTCGAACGCCCTGACCTCAAAGAGGCTGTACTAGACAATGATAATTGTATCATGCAAAAAATAAAAAAGCCCGGCCTCCTTGCAGAGAACCGGGCTTTTTTATATGTCTAACTTCTAGACATATTATCTTTAAACATTTGAGCAAGCATCTCTTTTTTGGCTTTTGCGTCTGACGGGATCTCTACGGCCTCAAAAGGAACGCCGTTGCCACCGCTTGCTCCAAGAACTTTTGGGGCTCCTGGCTCTGACTGTTGAGCACCTTTCTTGCTAAAACCTTTGCCAGTTAATTCAACTAGCTTTTTAGCAGCTTGGTATACACCAAGGTCCTCGCCACGTGAGCTTGCCACGTCCATAAACTCTAGTATTGCTTTTTCCTGAGCCGGAGAAACAGTGTAGGCGTTGCGTAGGCTTTCAAACTCAGTGTTGAGCTTACCTAGCTCAACTTCAGTTGCTTTATCTAGCTCAGCCTTGCCCATTTGCTCACGGATGTCTCTGAGCTCAGAGTCACGCTTGTCTAGCTCCTTTTTCATTGCAGGAGACAGGCCTTCTTCTTCATAGAGATCACTATCGTTCTCATCCATGATTTCCTGAGCAGCCTGCTTTGCTTCTTCAGCAATCAAACCTTGCTCCATTAGAGCCTTAGTCAGGTTAGTGTGTACCGTCACAGGATCAGCTGAGATAGCCTCGGCTAGCTGCATGCTTTGCGTTATGTAGCTAGGATCTATGCCGTCTTCAACAAACTGCTTGTACGGAGAGTACTTTTCTAGCTGCTGTTGAAAATTCTTGTCCTGCTCTTGCAGGTGAGGCTTAACCTTTTCATGCCAAGCTGTCGGTATTTCGCTTAGTAGTTTTTCGTAAGCCGGGTGTACTTTGGCTTCTTCAGGCGCTTCAGCTTCTGGGGCCTCAGAAGTATCTGTTACTTCCGTAGTATCCATTTCTTCTGGCGCTTCAAGGCCATCGAGGTTTTCTTCAGACATCGTCTCTTCCTTATCCTAGTTGTTCTGCAGTCATTCCTGATTGCTCTGGTGTATCTTGTGGTGCACCTGAACCCTGTGGCTGCTCGCCACCTGGCATTACTCCCATCATCATATCTTGCATCTGCTTAGCCTGTAAAGCCTGCTGGTGCAAAGCGATATGTTTTTGGAACTCTTCTTTAACCGGATCTGCCAAGAGCTCAAATGTCTGGCTCTTACGGAAACGGTTGTGGACCTCCACGTGAACAGCGTGGTTATCCCACTCGTGTGCTGGGACCATAGGAGGCTGAGGCAGTGGAACCATTTCGCCAGTGTTTGGGTCCTGGATCATGGTTTCTGGATCGCCCTGCTGTTGACGCTGCTCCCACTCGGCAGTTGCCTGCTGAATTTCTTCCTCTGGGATCTTCTTCATCATGAGGTTTTCACGCTGAGCAGCATTCTCGTCGATCTTGATTAGGTTGTAGTACTGCTTCAACATACCCATCTCTAGAACACGTAGGCCATCGTTTGGAGAGATGAAGCCCATCTTCATCCATTCGGTAATTAGCGACTGGCGAGCTGCCTTGCTTGTAGGCAATGCTGAGCCCGACTCAATGCGGATGTCTGTTCCGGATGCAATGTCTGCACCTGAAAGCATCATGGCGTCAAACGAGCCATCTGAACCTACGGTCTTGATTAGACGCTGTACATCCACATACTGTACAAACAAGCTCAGGGACTGACGTGCAACCTTCTCTAGTGCAGCTTCAATTGAATTGAAGATAGTAGTTAGGTATGCGTCGTCGCGCTCTCCCAAGTAAGCCAATGCTGTAGCAGCAGTTACGCCACCTGAGGCATCGCCCTTTGAAATCTGGTGCTGACCCGAGATGTCCTCAAAGTCAGTTGCAAGCTGCTGCACTTCCTGTAGTACGTAGTTAGGTAGTGGCTGCATTGGAACAGGTGTTGGATACTGGAAGCCCGGACGAACTGGGATCCAGATACCAGCCTTAGCTGTGATCTTGCGAGGATCGACTGAGCCCTCCTGATACATCATCTGAGGCTTAGCCATCAAGTTTTTGGCGTGGATGATCTGAGAGCGAACCCTGTTGTACTCACGCTGAAGCGGAAGCAAAGTCTTGATCACCGATCGACGGTAGAACTTTCCGTTTTGTATTCCAGTCAGGTGAGCAAATGGGTACTCTCCGTGTGTGTAAGGAATGCCTGAGTCTGAGAACTGTACGATCTCTTCATCAACAATGGTTACAAGACCACCCTTTGGAAGGTACTTTGAGCCACCAGGCTTACCCACATCTCAAGGACTAGAACACTGTCTGGGCGAGCGCTGTCTACGCCACGAAGGTCCATGAGTGCTGCGTCTTCGATATCTGACATTGTCACCTTGGTAGGCGTAAAGTCTTTTGGTAGTACGTCAGCAAAAGTCTGCTTAACCCAGGTCTCGCTCTTTGTGTATACATTAAAGATGTATGGCTGGTCTTCTAGCTTCTCTTGAGCTAGATCAGACACGAACAAGTGGAACGGTGAAACAACCTCAAACTTGACGTCACCTTGGGCGACAGTTTCCTGAGTAACAACCTTTTCTCCTGAGAGAGGGTCGACGTCAGTGATTGGCTCTTTAATTGAGATGGAAGGATCCCATAGCGTCTTGATAAAAGCGTTGCCTGTGATTGCTCTCCAGAACTCTGCTGGCTGTAGCACGTCAGTCTGGAAGCGGTTCTTGTCGTAGGTTGACTGCCAGACTTGCTCAGCAGCCGTAGCAGCTAGCAAGTCATCCTCGTCGTTAGATGCAGGGACCACGGAAGCAGAAGGCTGTCCAGAAGTCGTCTTTGCAATCTCTGTACGAATGATTGGCTCAATGCGGTTAATTGTAATTCTTGGTAGACCGGCTGGGTTTGGCTCTTCTGCCAGAGTCTGCTTGTTGTTGACTGAGCGCCAATCGTGGTACTGGTAGCCATTGTAGAAGGCTAGGTTAATGTACCAATCGTTTTCTTCAAGCTTGCGGTTGGTCTTGCACTTAGCGTATTCAGACTTCATCCAAGCAACTAGCTTCTTGGCTTCTTCGCGCTTCTTGTACTTGTTAAGAAAATCAGGGTCGGCAAGGTTGCCTTGGTCCTCAGGTGCTGGAACCTTGTCGTACAGGCCCAGGTCTACCTCTTCAGGCAATGCGTTATCTTCAGCCATTATTCTTCTAAGCCTTCCTCAGCGGTCTTCCATAGCTTTGCCATGCGCTCTTCAGCGTTAAGAAGTTGCTGATATTCCTCACCGGTTACGTAAGGTCCAGTATACACCCCAGGATCGACAGGTTCGGGTGTTGCTGCCTGAACCATTTGGTATGCCATTGGGTCTTTTGTAGCTAACAGGTTAAGAGCCTGACTTAACGTTCGGCTTCTTTCCTTGTCCTGCTTTAACTGCAGGTCCAGACTTGACCTCAATGCTTCCAGTGTCGGCTTGATCACCTGCAGGTTGTACAGGCTGATCAGGAACAGAGATGCTAGCAAGGCTAGTAACAAAGTCGCTGATAAGATTACTGACGTCATGTGAAAATCTCCTTAGTAGTTCTGGGGTTGCATCAATCTGAGCTTGCTGCTTGCTGGCTGTTTCTACGCTAATTGCAACTTGTGTTGCGTAAGCAGATCCTGTGACAAATCCGGTAAAGACGGCTATCTCCTGCACGCATCGATCACAGAGCAGGGCTGCCATGTTGCTAGCTGGAATAGTTCCCAGCTGCCAAAGCTGCTTATTGTTTCCACAGCGAACACAGGTACCCGGAAAGGGTCCCCCGTTTTCGTGAAAAGTAAAGTGTGCCATTAGTATCCTTCCAATGTTCTCATGCCGGAAGAGCCTGTCCAACCTGGCCCCCAGTCGTCTGAATCATCAACGTCTGATATAGGTGTTGTCGGTTGAAACGCGTCTCTAAATGTGTCATGAAATTGTCTATTATTATTCTTCTCGTCCAGACTATCAGGTGTTAGGTCAGTTAGGAAGGTCATTGCATATTTCAGCGCGTCGTAACAATGGTTGTCCTTGTCCCTGATGTCTTCCTTTTTGTTGTTGACGTCAGCAACCTTGGCGCTTGCCCACTTCTGCCAACGAAGTTTTGGAAGCTCAGCAATAAGTTGAGGGCAGTCATCAGTGATCATTAAATGTGGACGATTAGATTTTTTATTCCACTTCATGTACTGGCGAACTCGCTCAAGTCCAATACGACGATCCTTAGGGATCATGTCTACGGCAATGTAAATCCCGGCCCGCTGATACTCCTGCTGGACTGAAGTTCCGGATTGTTCTTTGGTCTGCTTAATTGCAGGATCACCAGTGGTGAGCCAAGTCGTTACTCCGTAGTCACGTTCAATGTCTCTAGTGATTTGATTGACGATAACAGAATGCTCTGCAACTGTTTTTTTGGAAGCGTAGTGTTCTTTAAATACTGTAACATTATCGTCTGCATCGACGGCAAGCCACAGCCATACTGTTGGATTGGTGTAGCCAGAATCCATAGTCCGGATAATGTGGTGGTCATTTGTGGGTTTGAAGCTACCTTTTGGAAGGCAGTGTGTCGATGGCGTGAAGTCTGGAAATACCGACCCACCAAGATGCACGTATTGTCCTTTAGTTCTAATGAGCCTTTCTTCTTCTGAAAGCTCACCAACAAACCGGGCGATGGCTTCTTTGCTAAGAGTGGGATTATCCTCCATAGTTGCTTCAACAATTCCAATAGCTTTTTTGCCTTCTTTTGCAGGCTGATAAAGGTCATCATAAATCCATTCCATTCCTTGCACCGGGGTCTGAGACATCCACCAGACTCCGTTTGTATCAACTAGACGTGCTATACATTCTTGATAAACAGACTTAGGGCACTCCTCATCGTAGTGAACAAAGTGCCTAGACGATCCAGCAAACTTATCAAGGTCCTGATCCTGGGACATGAACTCAACAAAGGATCCATTGTTAAGCGTGAGAACGTGACGCTCTCTAGAATAGCTGTCGGCCCAGCTGCTATTAATAAGGTATGACTTTGGAAGCCACTGCTTGTAGAGAGGAAGTATAATCTTGTCGACACCGTTCAAGAAGTCAACTGCTACAACTCTTCCTCGTATTGGTCCTTCTGGAGTCTTGCGATACGGATGTGTGTGAGTGAGCCACCATATTGCTTCGATAGTCGACCCAAGTGATTTCCCAGATCGGTTTCCTCCAATGTATAGTCGATCAGGATTTTGATCTTGGTGGAAGAGGAGCTGCTTTTCACTTGGTACGTAATCGTATAAATTCGGCTGATGCGAGGACTCTTGAAGGCCTTCACCCAGCCGTCGTAGCGCTTCAGAAAAGTCAAGCGAGTCTTTAGCCATGAATAATTCCTACGAGTTCTTTCAGGGTTAACCGAACTATAGTATTTTCTTTTAAACCAGCGCCGAACTTCAGCGAGGCTAGATCGCCCAGTGTTGCGTATGCCCACCATTCACCAGCTCTCGGGTATCCAACACCAGCCCGCTGAGTGACGAGGAAGCCAAAATTAGCGGAAGCGTTTTTCTTTTCACGCTCGGTTTCAGCGTACCACTTTTTAACTTGTTCAAAGCTAGCGTTCTTGGCCATGTTTCCACCTTTGAGCTCAAAGACAATTAAGCCATGGTCTGGCTCCCGCAGCCAAACATCGCCTTGGTCATCTGATCCGGTGAGTACATTACGGTGTGCTTCAAGTTGTCCGTACCCTGCGGATAGCAGGTAATTACGGACAGCGGTTTCTGCTCTTGTGCCTATGTCCTTGGCTTTACTCATGTCGTCTCCTGTATACTTATTATATGTCTGCTGTATTTGGAAATGTCGGAACCTCCGCTGGTGAGGTCAATGATTTTCACTCTAATTCTGACGTAGATAATAGTACCCTAGCACAGCACCACACATTAGGGCCCCAGCCAAACCAGGCGTCGCCCGGCGATCACACGCATGATGGCAAGACATCAAAGAAGCTACAGCTGCAAAACATTCAAGGCGTTAGTGTTAGCTACACTCCGGTAGGCGATGCCTTAAGTACCTCTCCTACTTTCAATGGCGCTACGTTAATTACTGGTAGCTACACTAAGTTTGGCAATCTTCTTCATTTTCAAATTGCCGTGGACTATAGCAACATCCTGACGTTCGGTACTGGGCAGTATTTTTTGACGCTGCCTTTTGCTGCTGAGCATGCTTATATCTTTAGAGATGGCTGCCTGCACGACATATCTACATCTAATCAATACGCTGTTACTGGGCACGTTGCTGCTGGATCAAGTAACCTTTATTTATTCAGCGTTGCTTCTAACGGCAGAGACGTGCCTTTTGAGCATAACGTTCCGGTAACTTTAGATGTTGCAGATAATTTTCATATTGCCGGCACATACGAAATCTTGCCATAGATAGGGTAGAATAAAAGCATGCCTGTAGAAACAGTAATAAAACTACGTAGAGGAACCGCTGCTCAGTGGACCACTGCCAACTCTGTCCTGGCTGCCGGTGAAATGGGCGTCGAGACCGACACTGATCGGTCTAAGTTTGGCGATGGCACAACTGCTTGGACTTCTCTTGGCTACACTGTTGGTGACTCTTCTGGTGTTGGAACAGTTGAGTGGACCTCAGTTCAGAACAAGCCAACTACGTTTGCGCCTTCTGCTCACACACATTTAATTGCAGAGATTACTGACTACGTGGACCCGAACTTTAACCTTGACGGCGGACAATCAAATACAAACTACGGCGGAATAACACCTATTAATGGTGGAAACTCAGGGAGCTTCTAAATGGCAGTACAAATTCAATTCAGAAATGACACAGCATCGGCCTGGACTTCAGCTAACCCCACCCTTTCACTTGGTGAGTTT
>Ga0114995_10000796_pt1 | contig 22105 bp, 19 predicted proteins | sample ArcticOcean_MG_C_11_FD_87038 | JGI IMG/M metagenome (GOLD analysis project Ga0114995, IMG submission 87038) | Marine microbial communities from western Arctic Ocean - ArcticOcean_MG_CB2_154 | ecosystem: Environmental > Aquatic > Marine > Oceanic | place: Arctic Ocean: Canada Basin | collected... | reverse complement strand
GTTCACTGAAACAATTAAGACGTTACAGCACTGTTGTTGCCGATACAGCAGATGTGGAAGCCATTGCACGATTCCAACCCACAGACGCAACGACCAATCCATCCTTGATACTTAGACAAGCCCAGGCTGACCAGAAAACTGAACTAATCCAAAGTACGAGACAAAAACTCGCGCAGGGAAAGTTTGATTCTTCGGCTGACGCTGTGCGTGAACTCGCAATTCAATTCGGCGCGCAAATTACACATCAAATTCCAGGCTATGTTTCAACAGAAGTGAATGCCATGCTGTCCTTTGATCAACAGGGATCTGTAAATGAGGCGCATAAAATTATTGCTCGGTATCAAGACCTCGGGGTACCAAAGGAACGGATTTTAATCAAACTGGCTTCGACATGGGAAGGCATTCAAGCCGCATCTGAACTCGAGTCGGAAGGCATTGGATGTAACCTAACGCTACTCTTTTGTGAGTCTCAGGCGATTGCTGCGGCTCATGCTAAAGCGACACTAATTAGTCCATTTGTAGGGCGTATATATGACTGGCATGTCGCTAACGGATTCACTCCCAAGTCTGTAAGCACAGATCCTGGCGTATTATCAGTTCAAAGCATTTATAGGCTTTACAAAGCTCATGCAGTCAAAACGATCATTATGGGGGCCTCATTTCGGACGTCTGATCAAGTTATGGCACTTGCCGGCTGTGACAAATTGACGATTAGTCCGTCATTACTCAATGAACTTGAGCATCGGGACGACCACGTACAACCGCTGGAAGTACCCGAACCTACTACAGCAGAGCTACCACAAATTGAACGAAATCAATTTTTGCTAGCAATGGCGAGCGATTCGATGGCACATGAGAAACTGGCGGCTGGAATCACCCAATTCGTCGAAGATCAGACGGCCTTAGAAGCGCTACTTAGGAACTAACTCTGCGCCCTGTTCAAATGAAGGATCGTCGAGAAATGGATCGTCAAGAAAGAGATCAACCGTAATCCCGTCATTAATCTTATAGTCTCGTCGTTGCTGATATGCAGACCTCAGAAGCACATAAGGATCCCCTGCCACTTCGGGTTCGACACCCAAAATACTAGCGCGCTTCTCTACGCCACCAACAACGAATAGCTCCATAGAGCCGACTTCATCCTGCCAAGAAACTGGATTCAACGGACGATCGACAATTCTGCCTGCCAATCCACGAATATCACTTGGCCCAAGGAGCGGAAGCACTAAATATGGACCCGAATTAATGCCCCAAATTGCTAACGTTTGTCCAAAATCCTCACCATCACGATCGACGCCTAAACCGCCCGCAATATCAAATAACCCGTACAAGCCAATCGTCGAATTAAGCACAAATCGCGTCAAAGATCGAGCCGCCTTGCCGGGCTTACCTTGCAGTAAAGCATTCAATACAGTGATCGGCTCACCCAAATTACTGAAGAAATTGCGCACACCCCGTTCAACTGGGTCTGGCGTAATCAATGTGTAACCCTGAGCGAGTGGCTTAAACAAAAACCGATCTGCCTGGAGATTGAATGCGAATACTGCACGGTTCCATTCTTCAAATGGATCTGTATCAAGATCCGCCGTTTCTGCCTGAGCCGGGCTGATCACCAACATTAAGAAGATAAAGAACGCAGACCAATTCATCGATTTCTATAGTCCTTCAGTGCTACCACGACCCGCTTAAATGAAACTTTTTCGGAACTTTTAAGGGTTTGTGCAAAACAGAGTACTCGAAATTCTTCGATTTGCCATCGAATATCAACCAATCTAGCGTCCTGCTGGGACCAGTTCTTTGGACAATCGAACCAAAGCGTTTCGAGATCAGCCCATAATTGATCTATCTCACGTTGCCATTGAAGGTCTAACAGGACACGTGAAGATAATTTCTCAAGTCGCACCTCAATAGCCTCAGCGTAGCGAGCAAGATGCATCAATCGGTGAGGAGGCGTATCAAGCAAGACCGATTTTGTTAGAGTATCGAGGTTCGCATTCATTGCTCCGATGGACTGAATCCATGATGGAGGAATTTTTCCGGACAATCGCTGTTTTAAATCCCGAGAACGCTGTGCAAAAGAAACGAGAGCGCCCGCAATTTTGATTGACTGCTGGACCAACTGGGCTCTCACAGACTGCTTTAGCTCGAGGAACGCACTTGCATCAAGCACTGAATCAAAACGATTCGGAACCGATGCCATTACGAGGGCCCTTTGAAAGGCTGGTTCTGATGCTTCTGAATGACAGATAGACACCAAAGCTTGCTGATAAATAACCTCTTTGGTTTTCAATAAGCGGAACTGATCCATACACTGGTTCACCAAAAGCGAAGCTACCGCATCGATATGCCCAAGATTCGCTTCTAGCGAATCAAATAGAGTCACAGCATTGACTCCATTTTCTGAACAACTTAAACGGGGATAACCGCGCATTTTTACGCCCCCATCGATGACCTCAACAGAATCAGGAAAGCTCAGTCCAATCGGCCAGTCATGCAATATCACCTGCCCTTTGCCGTCATCGCGCTGCGGAATCTGATCCTTTATACGAGCTTTTAGCGCAGCTAGATCGCGATCGCTATCAATCATCCGTCCATCCGAATCGACAACCTGTATACGCACTTTCAAACGATCATCAATAGTCGAATCCGCCCAGATAGATTGATCCACTGCGATCCCGGCGTGTCGATTAATCAGACGAGCCAGACCATCCGTCAAGCGCTCTGATTTGGGATCGATTTGGGGCAGAGCATTTCTAACGAAATCAGGGATTGGCACCAATTGCCGGCGTATTGACTTCGGAAGGCTGCGCACCAGTGCTTCTGCCTTCTCTGCTAGAGCACCGGGCACAGTCCATTCCAGATCAGAGGAATTCAGCTGCATAACTGCGCTCAAAGGCACTTTAACTGAAATGCCGTCATCCATTTTCCCCGGCTTAAACTGATATTCAGCGGGCAATTTCAAATGCCCCAACACGACTTGCTCAGGATACTGCGCTAAATCAGAATCTGTGTCTTCCGTCAAAACCAAATCAGATAACTGAACATATAAACGATCTCGATTTAACTTATCGGATCGTTTCCACCACGCTGTCAATGAAGCTAAGTCGGTAATTTCAACTGGGATTCGTTCATTGAACCAGTCTCTCAAATCGTCAGGCGATCTAACAACATCAACACGCCGTAATTTGGCCTCAACATCCTGAGCTTGTTCAAACATCATCTGATTATGGATCATGAAGGGCAGCGGTTTTTTAACCTTGCCAAAAATAACCCCCTCCGATAAGAATATATCTCTCGTCTGTCTCGCATCAATGGATCGAAAACCAACTGTCTCTCGCTCTCTTAACGTGAGCCCAAACAGTCTTGTGGTCCGATAACAGAGAACACGTCCTTGGCTTTTCGACCAAAAAGGTTCCTGATGATCGTACTTCAACAGTCTGGGAACTGCTGCAATCACCCACTGTGGATTAATCGCAGCAATAGTACGCGCTACGACTCGATGGGTTTCAACAAGCTGAGCAGCCATTACCCATGATGGTTTGCCGTCAACAACACCTTTGGTCACTCGAAATCGTCGGTTTCGCACACCTAAATAATCCTGTTCTTCGCGACGTCCGATTTGACTCCCAAGGCCCGTTAACAAGGCTGTATGTAATCCCACCCGATCGACTACCTCTGACACTCGACGATTTGCAATCTCTGGGAAACACAAAAGGATCTGCCGGTGAATTTCTCGCCATTCCCGTAAGCGATTAAAATTTAGCTTGACTGACTGGCACCAACCACGAAATTTTGAGTGCGTGAGTGCCACACGTTCAGCCTCAACAGAGCACCAGAGGTTTAAAAAACCGATAAATTCGGAATCTACATCCCTAACACCCTCGATCTCAAATCCAGGCTCCCTCGGATCCTGAACCGAGAGCGCAGCCGCAACCACACTTACTTCCCAGAATACGTTCCGCTTTTTTGCTTCTAATAAAATCCGACCGATTCTCGGATCTAGCGGCAGCGCCGCAACAGCCTGACCAAGGCCTGTCAACTGACCGGAAGAACTCACTAAATCAAGCTCTTTCAACTGATTAAATCCATCACGAACTGACTGGCTTTCTGGAGGATCTACGAACGAAAAGTCAAGAGGATTACCGAGCTTTAAATCCAAACACTGCAAGACCACCGAGGCTAAATTAGTTCGCAATATCTCCGGGTCCGTGAATTGCGAACGTGTTGCGAAATCATCACCATCGTAAAGCCGCACAGCAATACCTGCTTCGGTACGACCGCAACGACCTGAACGCTGATTAGCACTCGCCTGGCTAACCGGTTCAATAGGCAATCTTTGGATTCGTGAGCGCGGCGAGTAACGACTAATCCTCACCAACCCAGAGTCAATCACATAGCGAATTCCTGGGACCGTGAGCGACGTTTCAGCAACATTAGTCGCCAGAACAACCCTTTGTATTCCTTGATTAGTTGGATAAAATATTCGGTTCTGCTCTTTAGCTCCGAGCCGCGCATACAAAGGTAGTACATCGATCCGATCGATGGCAGCGGTTCTCAAAAACTGTGACACATCACGAATTTCTCGCTCACCCGGCAGAAATACTAATATATCTCCGAGCATCTGCTTTGATTCCCGATCAACAGTTCTAAGCTCAAAAATAGCTCTTTGCACGGCTAGTGCCAGCCGTGTTGAATCAAACTTATCCGCCTCGAGATCCTGGACCGGAGAGTAACGGATCTCAACTGGATAAGCGCGACCAGACACCTCAATGACCGGCGCATTTCCAAAGTGAGCGCCGAATTTTTCATAATTTATAGTAGCGGAAGTAATAATGACTTTAAGATCCGGGCGCTTGGGTAAAATTGAAACTAAGATTCCTAAAATAAAATCAATGTTTAAGCTCCGCTCATGTGCCTCATCAATGATAATCGTGTCATACCGTTTCAATAAAGGATCAGCCCGAAACTCTGCCAATAACACGCCATCGGTCACAAGTTTAACTGCCGTTTGATCCGAAACCTTTCTGTCAAAACGTACCTGGTATCCGCATAGTTCACCCAACGGACTATTCAATTCTTCTGCGATTCGAGAAGCTACCGAACGTGCCGCCAACCGGCGGGGCTGGGTATGTACAATTTGTTTGGAACGTCCGCGTCCGAGTTGGAGGCATAACTTTGGAAGTTGGGTCGTTTTTCCGGAGCCCGTCTCACCCACCACGATAACGACTTGATTATCGCGCAAGGTATTTAGAAGATCTTGCAATGCATCTGTAACAGGGAGCGCTGGATATTCGAGCGTTAGCATTGCAGGGCTTGGTTTGCGAGGATGTGCAATATCAATACTAAATGCTGTCAAACTATTGAGACCCTATAAACAACCGAAAGCATTATAAGTTTAAACAAAAGCAAAGCTGTCTCTTTTGTCCGAAGTTTAAATGTGCAACCCTCATTGTCCAATCATTGGATGCGCACATGAATCGACAGGAATCTTTAAAGCCCACTATTTTATTTAGTGAAATAAATATACCTCCGGAAAACTATCTACCATTTTCAAGCCCAGAGGAAATTGTTCGCTTACTCCATGGTTCGAACCAACGATTGTACGCTGTGATGCGAAATTGCGCGTTAACCGTTCTAAATAGTGGCATCAAAGCCGACAACAACGCTGACTTATTTAAAAAATATTCCAAGTTTAAACTTAATTTTACATGCAGCCAAAATTGGCTTCGACTGTCACTCAGTCACGCTCCCGCGCATGCATTTGTAGATGGCGTTCTGATCCAGAAAAATTATGATCAATTATTATCAGTTATCAGAGACTTAGTGTTTGGCAGCACATTATCCATCAATTCAGCCGCTGGCCACGGTGCCAAAAGTACCGAGATCGTCTCGAAAATGTTGCGCAACGCCAAGACAGTTACACCGATAGATAAGCGACCCTGCATAGTTTGCTGGGGCGGGCACTCAATTAATAGTAAAGAATACAATTATGCTCGTTTAGTCGGTCAAGAGCTGGGGCTACGAGTATTCGATATTTGCACCGGATCTGGACCTGGAGTGATGAAAGCAGTAATGCACGGTGCGTTTGATGGCCATCAAAGACAGGGCTGGAGGCATGGTCGATTTATCGGCCTCAGCGAAGTTGGCATCATCGCCACCGAACCGCCGAATAGCCTCGTGTCTGAACTTGTCATTATGCCTGATATGGAAAAACGACTTGAAGCCTTTGTTCGCGTGGCTCACGGAATTATCATTTTTCCAGGGGGCCCAGGAACCGTTGAGGAAGTTCTCTATTTAGTGGCGATTTTACTAGATCCTGAGAACAAGAAGCATACTCCACCCATCATTTTCACGGGCCCCGAAGATGCACAGGGCACAATAGAAGCCTATATTGATTTTTTAAAATCAATCTTTAACGAAAAGATAAATTCAATTAAAGTCATTATTGAAGATCCTGAGCGTGTGGCGACCGAGATATCAAATATCCACGAGGATGTCAGCGGCCAACAATCAAAGAAATATATTAAACATGATTTTAATTGGAAGCTTAACATTCCCAAAGTCTTGCGAGATCCTTTCGTTGCCAACCATAAAACTATGGCGGGATTAAAATTAACGAAAGATTTACCAAGTCATGAATTAGCGCATAACTTAAGATGCTTGTTCTCTGGAATTGTTGCGGGGAATATTAAATCTAATACGAGAGAATTAATTACCAGAGATGGTCCATTTGAGATAGTAGGTGATCCGCAGTTTATAGATGCTGCAGAGAAGCTTCTTAAAAAACTAGTCTCAGAAAAAAGAATGAAGCTTCACGGAGTCTACGAGCCCTGTTATCGACTAAAAAACAACGCCTAAAATCACTCGATATTTTAGGCGCAGATATACGTGTTCTCGTGCGTTTTCTCTTTTTAATTCTGTGGTTTACCCTGTCTTTAGTACAACAAATACTAGGGTTCATCTTGCAAACCGGGGACGGCAGGCATTTGCGACTTCGATTTTATCGAGGACCTGTTCGGATTCTAGGGATTCGAATTGTGGTCTACCAAGAATTCAGCCCTAGACACCCTCTTGTTTTGGTTTGCAACCAAGTTTCATACTTAGATATATTTGTCTTGGGCAGCTTGATCCCTGCTATTTTCATCGCGAACGCCACGGCGGTTTGCTCTCAAAAAAGAACCAAGACTTTTACACATGGGGAACCGATACACCATTCCTATCTCACTTTTTGCGATTAATCTTAAGGCCTGGTGTTTTAATTGAGCATGGATTCGTCGCCCTATCGAGCCACAAATCGATAGAAAATATCTAACGAAGCTTGCCCAAAAACGCATCAACGCACCATTGCGTCACCGCGCCTCAATGATCCGATCGTTCGATCACACAAACTGACGCGGCCGAACTTCGCTCATCCGTTATACTCAGATATAAGCTACATTTTTCAAGCTGGTCAAATACAGTGCTACTTGAACTAAGTTCGAGTTCTGGGCGTCCAAGCGCATTATGCATAATGTTAATGTCCTTAAAGCCAAATCCTCTGCCAATACCTGTACCGAATGCTTTGGCAAACGCCTCTTTGGCTGAAAACCGCTTGGCCACAAAACGAGGCCGCTGATTCGCCTGTAACTCAAAATACTCAACTAACTCAGAGGTGCTTAAGATGCGCTCTGCGAATCGATTACCATGGCGCAAGATTGCCTCATCGATTCGATCAATTTCAACCAGATCTATTCCGATCCCCACAATCACCGCGTTGCTCTGTCCATAATCTTCCGGAATTCTAAAACCGCTTGAGGCAATCCCACTAATAGCGCACGAGCAACCAGACTATGGCCTATATTCAGTTCGCAAATGCCATCGATGCGCGCGACAGGGGCCAGATTAAACTTAGTGAGTCCATGGCCTGCATTCACTTTAAGTCCGAGCGTCTGGGCGTACGCAGTCGCGTTCATTAAACGAAGAAGTTGCTCTGCCTGCAAGTCTCTCGAAGGAGCATTGGCATATTCACCGGTATGAAGTTCAATAACCGGCGCGCCCAGCTCGTGTACCGCACGAATTTGCTCTTTATCCGGATCAACAAAAAGACTGACCTCAATACCTGCAGTCAATAACTCCGAAACTCCTGATCGAATGCCAGAGATCTGACTGACCACATCCAAACCACCCTCAGTGGTTAACTCGCTCCGGTTTTCAGGCACTAAACAACATGCTTTGGGCAATACCTCGAGCGCAATATCGACCATTTCCTGGGACACTGCTATTTCGAGATTCATCGGCGTTCTTAAATGCTCACGTAACAGCCAAACGTCTTCGTCACGGATATGTCGACGATCTTCTCGCAAATGGATTGTTATGCCATCAGCACCTGCATCCTCTGCGGCCAAACCCATTTGCAGTAAAACCGGATCCTGGCCACCCCTTGCATTTCTGAGCGTAGCGACATGGTCTATGTTCACTCCCAATCTAACGTACTGACTCATGATCCTGATCCTAATCCTGCCAACAATTCACGCGACACCAAACGTCGCCCACCAGTCGCTCGATCGATCAAAATTCGGTGTAACCATTTGGCGTATGACTCCGTATTCCTTTCTAGATAACGACATTCCCCAAGCCGAATCCAGTCATCACCAATTAATGCGTCAGGGGCACTATCGTCAGCTCGAACCAACTGCTGATAATCCAATAACCGGTAAAAACTTGACGCATCAAGTACATCTCCTTCTCGGTCTAAACTAAAATCAGGATAAGCTCCAGACGCCTCTAGAAGTAATCGCTCAAAATAACGCAAAGAAGTGAAATCAGAATTGAAAAGTTGAGTTAAAGTACGTGTGTAACTCATGAATAGCCCCTCCAACTCCCCACCTTCCGGTAAAAGACAGTGCATGATCTCATTAGCATACAATCCACTCACCAAAGACAAGCCAACCAAAGAAACCCGAGGACCATGTAATTCTGGCCTGTTCAGATACATTAAACCACTAGGCTTTTCATTTACTTCGCCAATAAATTGCTGAAATTCCGATAATTTTGAATTTGAACCCTGTCCACCACGCACCACGACGCGTATTAACCGATTCTGCTCAGAAAGCACGGTGGCCAAAAGACTGGTTTCACGATACGGAGTTTTCCGGATTAACCAGAATTTGAACATCAATCAGACTCAAAATAACCCAAAGACTTTAGCGCACGCTCGTCATTCGACCAACTTGCACGGACTTTTACCCATAATTTAAGTGCAACATGAGCATCTAATAGCTCTTCCAAGCGTCTCCGAGCCTCAATACCTATTTGCTTTAACCGCGACCCAGCCTCACCTACCAGAATCGCCTTTTGACCCTCTCGTTCAACAGAGATCAATGCACGAATTCCTACAAGCTCACCCTGGCGATCAAAAGATTCAATCTCCACAGTAGTCTCATAAGGGACCTCATCACCAAGTTGCCGCATTATTTGCTCACGAACTATCTCTGCTGCCATAAATCGTTCTGAACGATCGGTTACCTGATCTTCGTCGTATAAAAAAATACCTTCGGGGATCGCACACGACAGAGCCTCTAATAGTGGAGTTAAATTAAGGCTTTTTAATGCCGAAATAGGAAATACTTCATCAAATGGATGATCACCAACAACATTTTGAATGTGAGGGAGCAACATATTTTTATTGTCGAGTTGATCGATTTTGTTAATGACCCAGTATTTTGGACAACTCGCACGCTGAATTTTTTGATAGACCCGCTCGTCAAGTTCATTCCAGCGAATGCTATCCGTCAGCATTAAAACCGCATCTACCCCAGAAATAGCCTGCTCCGCCGTTTGATTCATTATTCGATTCATCGCTTTAGGCTGGTCCGTATGCATACCCGGTGTATCTACAAACGCGATCTGTATATGGTCTTGAGTCCAAATCCCAAGCACACGATGCCTCGTTGTTTGTGGCTTACGCGACGTTATCGAAAGTTTGAAGCCAAGCATATGGTTTAACAACGTTGACTTTCCAACGTTCGGGCGCCCCACTATGGCTACAAAACCGAATCGACTAGCATTCATAGGACCAAGGAATCCAAGGCAGCAGCAGCAGCAATCTGCTCAGCTTCCCGCCGCGATGACGCGATACCCTCAGTCGGACCGTCTAATAATTCTGCTTGACACTGCACACGAAAATTCTGCTGATGAGCAGGGCCAGTAACTTCAATTACTTTATATACCGGCAAATCAACTCTTTGATGCTGCAAATATTCTTGCAAAGCAGTTTTTGGATCTTTATTTTCCTGATCAGGGTTGACTGCTGCTAACTCTGCCTTGAACCAGTTGACGATACATCGCTGACAGGAAGGCATCCCACCATCAAGGTAGACTGCCCCAATTACTGCTTCCATCGTATCGGCCAGAATCGACTCACGTCGGCGACCACCACTCTTTCGCTCACCCGAGCCAAGACGAACACTTTCTCCAAGCTGAAGACGACGGGCCAACTGATATAATGACTGCCCGCGCACAAGTGAAGCTCGCATCCGGGTCAATTTTCCTTCCCGCGCTTCGGGATAGGTCTGAAATAAGCTCTCCGCAACCACAAAATTTACAATTGAATCGCCTAAAAATTCAAGCCGCTCATTGTGCGATGGCCCAACACTCCGATGAGTCAGCGCCGCCTCAAGATGACTGATATCAACAAATTGATACCCAAGACGAGACTGTAAATCAGCCAAAGACTCCGTCACCGAATGATCCTGACATCAGAAAACGATGGCAAAGACAGCAAAGTCTTCCACTGCATCCAAACAGCAAACGCACGGCCCACAATTAACGAATCATCAACAAAACCCCACACCCGACTATCATTAGAGTTGTCTCGGTTATCACCCATCACAAAATACTGATCCTGAGGGACGATGAGTGGACCAAAATCACGCCCAGCGGTCATTCGCCTCCAGATTTGGTGTTCATTTTCACCAAGCTGCTCGCTTGCTTCTTGCGTCAATGCCGGTAATTCAAGAGAACCATCACCAACCGACGGAGAAAGAACTTGTTCCTTTCCATTAATAAATAATGTTTTATTGCGATAGATCACACGATCGCCAGAAACTGCGATCACTCGTTTAATAAAATTAATGCGGGAATCTTCTGGGTATTTAAATACCATCACGTCTCCACGCTCCGGCTTCCCGAGTTCAACTACTGTTGTGCCAAGGACCGGTAATCGCAACCCATAGTCAAACTTGTTTACCAGAATGAAATCACCGATCTTAAGTGTCGGCAACATTGAACCACTCGGTATTTGGAAGGGTTCAAAAAGAAAAGAGCGAAGAACTAATACGAAAAATAAAACCGGAAAAAATGATCGGCTATAGTCAATTATAAGACCAGCCTCTCTACCATTTCGCCGCTTTTTAAAGTAGATGAGATCAAGGCCATAAATCACGCCTGAAATCATTACAATAAGAACTAGGATCAATGTGAAATCCATTTTAATCCACCTTTAAAATAGCTAAAAATGCGTCCTGAGGGATCTCAACTCGACCGACCTGCTTCATACGCTTCTTTCCTGCCTTCTGTTTTTCCAATAATTTTCGTTTACGAGTGGCATCTCCACCGTAACATTTTGCCGTAACATTCTTGCGCAAAGCTTTAACAGTAGTTCGGGCAATCACTTGTCGACCTATTGCGGCTTGAATTGCAACATCAAACATTTGCCGTGGAATCAATTCACGAAGCTTATCAGCAATCACACGCCCACGACTTTGGGCATGATCTCGATGCACAATAGCGGCCAATGCGTCAACTCGATCACCATTTATAAGAATATCAAGGCGCACCAACGGACAGGGCTCGAAGCGGACAAAACTATAATCAAGAGAACCAAAGCCCCGAGTCGCTGATTTCAATCGATCAAAAAAGTCCATCACGACTTCAGCCATTGGCAAATCAAATTCAATTTGAACTTGATTGCCCATGTATTTCAAATCTCGCTGAACCCCACGCTTATCTACGCACAAGGTCATAACTGCACCAACATACTCATTTGGCACCAATATTGTAGTCGCAACGATCGGCTCACGCATTTCTGTAATAGACCCTAAATCAGGCAAGCGAGAGGGATTATCTATGTGGAGTATCGCCCCATCAGCAGTCACAATTTCGTAAACAACTGTTGGTGCAGAAGTGATCAGATCGAGATCGTACTCACGTTCCAACCTCTCCTGAATGATCTCCATATGCAGCAAACCGAGGAAACCACAACGAAAACCAAATCCTAGCGCGTCTGAACTTTCAGGTTCGTAGATCAAGCTAGCATCATTCAACGTGAGCTTCTCAAGGGCTTCGCGAAATTCCTCAAAATCATCCGCAGAAACGGGAAAAAGACCCGAATAAACTTGTGGTTTTACACGCTTAAATCCTGGCAATGCTTCTGTGCCTAAATGCTTACTGTCAATCAGCGTATCGCCAACAGGCGCTCCGTGGATATCTTTGATTCCAGCAATCATAAATCCTACTTGACCGGCTTTTAGCTCATTCTTTGAAAAACGCTTTGGCGTGAACACGCCAAGATCACCCACCTGCCAATCACGGCCCGTACTTTTAACTCTAATTTTTTGGCCTTTCTTTAGAGAGCCTTGCGTGACACGCACAAGAGAAACTACCCCTAAAAAATTATCAAACCAAGAATCAATGATCAATGCTTGCGTAGGTGCACTTCGGTCCACATCCGGAGGCGGAATCTTTTCGATTACCTGTTCGAGAAGCTCATCAATACCAAGGCCACTTTTCGCCGAACAGTGAATGGCTTCTGAAGCATCAATTCCGATGACACTTTCAATTTCTTTTTTCACTCTCTCTGGCTCGGCCTGCACTAAATCCATCTTGTTCAGTACGGGAACCACCTCGAGACCCTGCTCGATCGCTGTGTAGCAATTAGCGACCGATTGCGCCTCGACCCCCTGCGCCGCATCAACAACCAAAAGTGCACCTTCACAAGCGTACAAGGAACGCGACACTTCATAACTAAAATCAACATGCCCAGGAGTATCAATAAAGTTAAGTTCATACACTTCGTTATTTAATGCCGTGTAGTTTAAAGTCACGCACTGGGCCTTAATCGTGATACCCCGTTCGCGCTCGATATCCATAGAATCGAGCACTTGAGCGCTCATTTCGCGCTCAGACAACCCGCCGCACTTTTGGATGAATCGGTCTGCCAAAGTTGATTTACCATGATCGATATGCGCAATAATAGAGAAATTCCGAATGTGTGACGGGTCGCTCAAAGCCACCTTCTCCTTACTGCAAATTTCACTAGTCTAACGACCTAATCGCAAAGTTAGGAAGGTTGAGTCACCCCCACGGACAACAAGTATTGGGATTGGACGATCTTTGGGCAAGGATTTCACGATTCCACGAAGAGCAGTTAAGGAATCAACTAAATCTCCACCAATTTGGGTCACTACGTCCCCTGAACGCAACCCAGCCGCGCGCGCAGGATTCCCAAGAATCTCTTTAATGAAGACCCCATTATTTAACCCCAGCTCTTGCTTGAGTCCATCAGGCAACTGACCAACAACCATTCCAATTATATTCAATGCCTTATCTGGCTGCGACTCATTTCGCCCAACAACCTCTTTACTATCCGGAAGCTGTTCAATCGTTACCTGCAAAGTAATTTGACTCCCAGCGCGCACGATATCAACAGGAACAGTGGTTCCTGGCTTGACCAAACCGACCATTGGGGGAAGATCTGATGATCGATCAACTATTTTTCCATTGAACGCAACAACAACATCTCCTGCTTTGATACCTGCTTTTCCCGCAGGTCCTGACGCAGATGCCTGCGCGATAAGTGCACCCATCGGCTTTTTCAAACCAAATGATAGGGCCAACTCACGATTCACCTCCTGGATCAAGACACCAAGCCAGCCACGTTTGACGATTCCGTCTGACTTCAGTTGATCAGCAACGTTCATGACAAGATTTGTCGGAATTGCAAACGAAAGGCCCATAAATCCTCCCGAGCGGGTAAAAATCTGAGAGTTTATCCCAATAACTTCACCCTCTAAATTAAACAGCGGCCCCCCTGAATTACCTGGATTAATGGCCACATCAGTTTGAATAAATGGCACATAATTTTCAGGTGGCAAAGACCGTCCGAGAGCACTAACGATTCCAGCAGTCACGCTGTAGTCAAAGCCGAATGGAGACCCGATCGCTATTACCCATTGCCCAGCGCGAACTTTATCACTATCCGCTAGACGAACGACGGGAAGTTGCTCCGCTTCAATCTTCAGCAACGCAATATCGGACCGCGGATCCGTGCCGACAATCTGCGCCTGGTATTCACGACGATCATTTAAGCGAACAAGAACAGTATCAGCACCTTCAACCACATGGTTATTGGTAAGAATATAACCGTCTGCTGATACAATAAAGCCAGAGCCGAGGGACCGGCCTTCGCGTTCTTGGGACGGCCCAGGAAGCCCGCGCTCAAAAAATTCACGGAAAAATGGGGGCAATTGATCTAAATCGGGTGCTTGCTGAAGTCTTTCTGGCTTTTTTTCTGACCGAGTTGCGATATTGACTACCGACGGTGCGACCCGCTCAACCAAGTCCTGAAATTCAGGAAGCGCTGCCTGCACTTGTACCGAGATCATTAGGAAGACAGCAGATGCTGCATGTGCTAGTAAACTCATTACTTAATCCTCAAACCTAAATTTAAATTCTGAACATACCAACCAGACCATCCAGCCACTATCCCAAAGAAACCACACCCTAAAATTAACCACTCAGACAAACCAACTAACGATCCCGCAGCGATTCCACCCACAAGCCCTAACAATGGCGTTCCATAAGTGAGAGCGACTAATTTGACCAGACGATTCGGATCCATGATTAATGTTATATCCTCACCACAACCGACTAATATGGGTCCAACGATTGGAATCTCAAAGGTTTCAAGAGATGATTTTTGGTGTAACCAATCAGCTCGACATCTTCCAGAAGGCATACAATGCTGGCAAAGGCCTTCCACACCGGTTTGTACGACGATCGAGCCAGGTTTAACCTGGACTACTTGCACAACGCATTCAATGTTCACCGCGCACGACCAAGCAGCCCCTTTAGTCCGTTAACATCCAAAGCATCAATAATAGTTTTGCCAGTTGTTTGCGGAATTTCTCCTACTAAAGTGACACGCAAAGCTCCACCAGAAAATGAATAATCCTTCCCAAGGGCAATGGTCGGGCCTGAAATTGCAAGCATTTCAGGCTCCGCTCGAGAACTTGTTAACTCAAGAAATATAGAGAAACTGCCTAGCCCATCTGAATACACGAGAGAATAAATTTTCTGGCCTGCGGCCTTGGATGGTAAAGCAGAAACTAATTGATAGCCTGTCGGCAGCCAACTTGCCGGTGAAAACTGCAGCACCGTCTCTTGTGCAGTTATTGGATGCACATTTACTTGTAACGAAACCTGATCCAATGCCACCTGAATTGATTTTGAGCCAAGCACCAACTCTGAAAATTCAAACTGCTCCAAAATCTTACCTTCGATGCTCACCGTCTGAGATTTCAATAACAAATCAGTCTCATAATCAACCCAGAATTTATAACTATACCTGTGGTCATCAAGTGCCTCGACGTTAACCACTTGCGCTGATCGATCGGCTACCCGCTCTTTTGCACCAAGTGAAAAACGGTAAGGGGACTCCCTCATCTGCGTTAGGCCTGGATGAATTAATCCGGGCAAAGGATATCCCTGACGCAAAACATCAGGGCCAGGCATCGCCTCGAATAGGGAATCGCCAACCCGAGCCCTTTCCAGTGGCTGCCCAGAAAGTCTTCTCAGGCGAGCCCTCTCTTCCCCATTCTTGAAATCATGCTGAAACGCCAAATTAGACAGCACACCCTCTCGTTGATAAACAAGTTTTCCTGAATAGGCTAGAGATTTTACCGCAGAGGCCATAGCCTGCAATCTAGATACTGCTGGTTCGGAACTTATCGCAAGAGCAGGCGTGGATAAAATTATCCAAAGACCGATGAACCCGCAAAAATAACGCAAGGGCATTACTGAATTGGCTCGTCATGCCCCATGATGCGCGCCAGAGGAAGTACTGACGTGCCGCCGACCACCGCTGTATTCTCTGCATGGCGCACCAAGTAACTACTCAACCGTTCACTAACCATCCTCTTTACATCTTGCTCAGTCAAAATTCGAGCCATTGGTCGGGTACTGCCTCCGTCAAAATCACCACTAACTATCTGTGAAGAAACTTTTTCTTTGCTGCCCGGTAACTGAAATTTAATAAATTCGAGAGATTCATTCGATGAAACAACAGATTGCATTTCGATCGGTGCAATCACCTTCACACCAACTACAACTGCAAATGCAACAGAAGCTGCTATTGCCAGCTGCCCAATCAATGCTCCAAATCGGCTCGGCAGTACTTCGCGAGCAGGTAAAAATTTAACATTCACTTTAGGCGTTGATGCACCTGCGCTTGATACTTCGTCAAGCTCAGAATTAACCCGATTCACCAAAGTCATTCCTAGCAGATCGTCTCCATTGAGAGTGCCACTGATCGCTTGACACCCACACCAATACGATTTTAATTCAGGCTGACCCTTCACTGCATCAAGAGTCTTACGCACCTCAAATTCAGTTGCTTCTTGATCAACAAGTGCAGACAAAGAATTTCGTAGGGCTTCCGTCATTCAACCACCGATTTTTTCATTAGAATTACATCCTAGATATGACAACCATGTTACAAAAAAGTTCCCGGAAATCGTTCATTAATCTCCTGGACTACTTGATCGCGCGCACGAAAAATCCGAGAGCGCACGGTCCCTATTGGACAATTCATGGCCAGCGCAATCTCGTGATAACTTAGTCCCTCTAACTCACGGAGAGTCAAAGCACGCTGCAAGTCCTCTGGCAATCGCTCAATTGCATCTAAAATAGCCATTTGCAGCTCATCTGCTCCAGCTTCCTCGTCAGGGGATCCAGTGTCTTGAAAGACAGCGAATCGCTCTACATCTGAAGCCTCGTCACTGACTGAAATATCTCTCGATTCCTTCCGCCGTATCGCTATATGATTTTTAGCTGTATTCACCGCTATTCTATACAACCAACTATAAAAGGCACTCTCGCCGCGAAATGCATGTAAGGATCGATACGCTTTTACAAAGGTGTCCTGCAAAACATCAAGTGCATCACTCCGGTTGGGAATAAATCGCGTGACAAGTGTAAGAAGCCGAGACTGGTGCTTTAAAACCAACAAATCGAACGCATGTCTATCACCAAGGCGAACACGATCAACTAATATCTGATCATTGTCGGCCTCAACTTCACGAATCGGCGTAATAGACTGGGCCATTTGCAAAACCATTAAATATTTCAATAACTACGATGACACGAGCAAGTAAAAAGGACAAGTTTTGAACGAATGCAAAAATAATCAATATATGGTGGATGTATTGGTCCTTGGCGCTGGCGCTGCAGGCCTAACAGCAGCATTATCGCTCCCTAAGGGATTGTCAGTTGCTGTGCTCACCAAAGATCCTAGTGGAGGATCGACTCGCTGGGCGCAAGGTGGTGTTGCTGCTGTAATCGATGACCATGACTCGATTGAGAGTCATGTTGAAGACACACTAGTCGCTGGCGCAGGTTTGTGCTGTCGGGACGTGGTCGAGTACGTAGTCACCAACGCTCGAGAATCCATCGACTGGTTAGTCGAGCAAGGCGTTGCGTTCACGCGTTCAGACGCAAATTTTCATTTGACGCGCGAGGGCGGGCATTCCCATAGACGAATTCTTCATGCGGCCGACGCAACCGGATGGGCAATACAGGATGCTTTAGATCAACAAGCATCGGTCTCTAATAATATTCAATTTCACCACAATTTCATCGCAATAGATCTGTGCATCGACCAAGCCTCTGGGCCCGCCGGAAAAAGAGTTAACGGTTGCTATGTTTTAAATAAGGACACAGGCCGGGTTGAAACATTTCTGGCCCGCGCTGTAGTCTTGGCAACTGGCGGAGCCAGCAAGGTATACCAATACACATCGAATCCAGATGGTGCGAGTGGCGACGGTATAGCAATGGGCTGGAGAGCTGGCTGCCGGGTGGCTAATCTCGAATTCAATCAGTTTCATCCGACTTGTTTATTTCACCCAGATGCCAAGTCATTTTTAATCTCCGAGGCCTTACGTGGTGAAGGAGGTTTTTTGCGCCTTCCCGACGGGACGCGTTTTATGCCGGCCTTCCATGCCCGAGCGGAATTAGCGCCACGTGATGTGGTAGCGCGAGCAATCGATCATGAAATGAAGCGGCTCGGAGTAGATTCCGTCTATCTCGACATCACCCACAAGTCATCGGAGTTCATAGACTCCCACTTCCCAACCATTAATCAAAGGCTAAATGAGCTGGGTATTAACATGAAAAAGGACTGGATTCCGGTAGTGCCAGCCGCACACTATACATGCGGCGGCATACTCGTGGATCTGGATGGAGGAACAGATTTAAAAGGCCTTTACGCCATAGGTGAGGTGTCTTCAACCGGGCTTCACGGAGCCAATAGAATGGCTTCAAATTCATTACTGGAATGTATTGTTTATGGCCGCGCCGCGGCAAATCACATTGCAAAAACAGTTAGCCAGTTAGACGTCCACGATTCGGTGCGACCGTGGGATGCATCTCAGGTTACCGATAGCGACGAGGATGTTGTAATTAGCCATAACTGGGCTGAAATTCGGCGATTCATGTGGGACTATGTAGGAATTGTACGAACTAACAAACGACTGCAGAGAGCCCTAAATCGTACGCAGCTGCTAGAACGTGAAATTCAAGATTTTTATGCAAATTATCGAGTAACAGCCAATTTAATCGAGCTTAGAAATATTATTGTAGTGGCTGAACTAATCATAAAATCCGCCCTCAAACGCAAAGAATCTCGGGGGCTTCACCACACCTTAGACCACCCCGACCTATCGGAACATCCTGGGGATACCATCCTAATCCCAGATCATGAAATCCAGCCCTAGTATCTTGATGCCCGAACCAACGCCGCTTCACCTTATGAGAGAACTATATTTGATGAAATCAGTTTGGCTCAGCGTGCCAACACTTATCCTTTAAATAGAGCCAGCCTGATATTGAGAAAATTCAATCAAACGGTTTCGACAGGTCCCCAACGGCTACTCGAATTAGATCGACGATTCTTGCCAAATCACCATCGTCGGGTCGACAAAAACCACGAAGCCATTCCCAGATATCCTGATCTTCACAATCAAGCAATTGACGATAAGCTAACTGGTCGCCAGAAATTAATTTCTTGTAATGCAACTTGGTGAAAGGCATTAACATAACGTCAATTTCAAGCATTCCACGGCGAGAATGCCAAACCAGGCGGTTGAATTCGGTGCGTTCGTCCATACTCCCTCCTTTACAACAATATTATAACAGCTGAGGACAAACCAGTGCCCGAAAACGCACCCTTTATTTGCATTCGCTTAACAGGCACCAATGCATTATCAGCCTTACATGGCCAGTGCACACAAGATCTCAGCATGGCTCTAGAAAACCAGTCCCCCTTAGCTTTATTTTGTGATCCCAAAGGGCGTGTTTTCGGAACCGTGCGTGTTTATCAAGAGAATAAAACAACCCACTTGATAACAGCCTCAGATCAGGCCATGAACTTACTCAATCACATTCGGCCGTTTCTTCAACTGGCACGTGTAGAGGCAAATATTCTGGAAAAGCCTGTTGTGCTGACTATGCAAAGCAGCGAATCCATGAAACCAGGCCAGCTCAACGAAAGTTCGGAAAAGATCCTGATCGGGGAGCACGGCAACACTCTATGGACCATAAATGATAAAAAAATCAAACACGACACGGAGGCCGATTGCGCTCGGCTTACAGCCGGGTTTGGCTTTGTTCGCGAGGGCTCAAAAAATAGCCTCCTGCCTCAGCAGGCTCATTATCAAATGCTCAATGGGGTAAGTTTTACGAAAGGCTGCTACACAGGACAAGAAGTGATCGCACGACTGGAACATCTGGGCCGAGTTAAGAAATCATTAAAAATCTTGAAAACTTCCAAACTCATTTTTCCCGGCGACCTCATTCAAAGCGGCAGCTTCAATAACTTGCTGGTATTTGATAGTCAACAAACTGAAAAAGGCTCCGTCGCATTGGTACTAGCGCCGGAAGACGCAAGCTCCGAGGAACTAACCAATGTTCCTTTTTCAGTCAGCCGGCAAGTCGCTGGGCAACGACCAGTCAAGCTCTGACTGCTGGTGTGCGATAAGAGCATTATTTACTTTTGAAAATGGTTTTGATCCGAAAAACCCTCTGTAAGCTGATAACGGCGATGGATGCGCAGCAGCAATTACTGTGTGCCGCAAACTAATTAACGAACAAACTGACTGAGCTTCTCGGCCCCATAGGCAAAATACTAAATGTCTTTTAGATTCACTCAGCCGAGACACAATATGGCTGGTAAACCTTTCCCATCCAAAGGATCGATGGCTTCCTGCCTCACCAGGACTCACCGTTAGCACTCTGTTCATTAGCAGAACACCTCTCTCTGCCCAGCACGAGAGGTCGCCGGAGGGGGGGATGGGCAAACCAAGATCAGATGCCCGCTCTCTAAAAATATTTTTTAGTGATGGTGGTAATGACTGGCCCTCTGGGACCGAAAATGCGAACCCCATCGCCTGATCGACACCGTGATATGGGTCTTGGCCGATTATCACTGCTTTCACTGAATTCGGAGCGCAGGCCTGGAATGCTCTCATTCGCTTATCCACAGGAGGATAAGCCCGACCATCAAGCACGCGAGAGTCTGCACTTAAGGTAATATCTAATAACTCCCGGTCATCCAAAAAACGGCACCAGTTCAATGGCAGTTCAGAAAATAACAAATCGATCTTCCTCGTGAATCAAGAGATTCGGTATACTCTTGATCTTAGTTTGCGTTAAGGATAACGAATGACAGCACCATCTGACATTGCGCCTTACTCGGATAATGATGTTCGTCGCGTTTTGGAACGCTTAACAGAAAATTTTGAGTTCATTGATGCTGTCGGTCAGTTTCGCCTCAAGTACTGGTATCGCCTATTCAAACCATTTCTCCGGGGGCGAATTCAAAATACTTTAAAGACCAAAATTAAAACGATTCACTCAATCAAAGACTTTCAGATTGCACTTGAACCTACTATGACTAGGGTACTTCAAAAAACAACAGAAGCTTTTACAGTATCTGGGCTCGAAAACCTCAATCCCAACGAAGCCTACCTTTTTCTGAGCAATCATCGAGACATTGCCATGGATCCCGCCTTTGTAAACTGGGCGTTACACAACGGTGGTTTCGATACGGCTCGTATTGCAATCGGCGACAATCTAGTTCAAAAACCTTTTATTTCCGACCTGATGCGGCTAAATAAGAGCTTTATCGTTAAACGCAATGTATCTGGCCCGCGTGAATTCCTAAAAACCTACTCAGCTCTTTCTCACTATATCCGCGATTCTATCCATCAAAATCATTCCGTATGGATTGCTCAACGAGAAGGCCGCGCCAAAGACGGTATCGACCGAACTGACCCGGCGATACTGAAAATGCTGGCAATGGCGGGAAAGTCCAGAAAAGAAGGATTTCCACAAAGCATAAACACACTTTCAATTGTTCCAATATCCATCAGCTACGAATTTGACCCGTGCGCCCCGTTAAAAGCACGGGAGCTCTCGATAACCGAAACAACAGGCTCGTACACCAAGTGTGCTGACGAAGACGTAGAGTCAATTACGACTGGAATTATGGGGTGGAAAGGTCGGGTACATGTGCATTTTGGGAGTGTCATTGTTGACGTTCCGGACATGGCTCTAAATCTCGCAGAATATATTGATCATAAAATCATTTTAGGCCAACGAATTTTTGATACAGGTCGACTAGCCGACACTATGCTCAGAAATGCTGAGATACCAGACGGTATGACCCCCGATGTCAGGTCTCGATTTAAGCGTTTAGTTCGGTCGACACCGAGTGAATATAGATCGAAGTTGCTGGAGATTTACGCAAACCCGCTCAGGCAATTTAATCTTCATCAAGAAAGCATTAACAACT
>Ga0114995_10000793_pt1 | contig 22146 bp, 31 predicted proteins | sample ArcticOcean_MG_C_11_FD_87038 | JGI IMG/M metagenome (GOLD analysis project Ga0114995, IMG submission 87038) | Marine microbial communities from western Arctic Ocean - ArcticOcean_MG_CB2_154 | ecosystem: Environmental > Aquatic > Marine > Oceanic | place: Arctic Ocean: Canada Basin | collected... | reverse complement strand
TTGCATGTGTTAAGCATACCGCCAGCGTTCATCCTGAGCCAGGATCAAACTCTCCATGGTACTTATAATATCTTAATGATTTTTTTGAATTAAACTTTTAATCTAAAAGAGATAATACCAAAGGATACAAATCTATGTCAAGAGGTTGCCAATATTAAAATTAATAAATAATTTGAAGCAATAGTTTTTACTGTTTCAACTATCGAAATTACAAAATCTTTTAGTTCACTAATTATAGAATTAAGGCCTCTATTGAAAAAGAAAATACTTTTTTTACGTATTAACTCGCCTGCAGCAATAGCTGGTTCAATAATTTTCGGCAGAAAACGAAACCCATTTTCTTTGAAGACTTGTTTTACAGCAACTATAGCTAACTCGAATAGCTGATCGAGTCGATGCCCCTCTCGTCACTTATCTTTACAACTTCCCAGGTTATAAAAAAATTTGTTGAAAAGAAAGTGTTACTGGCACAAATATACCCAAATATAACAGATCAATTAAAGCGAGAATACTAAGATACTCTAATGCTCTTTTAAGTCTATTTTGCACCTACAACCTTCAATTATTAAAATACGTCAAATGAACAACACTAAAACTCTATTAAAGATTATATGTTTCCTGGTAGGCAAATTCATATTTAACCTAACCAAACTTATTTAATATTTTTAATAGAATCACATCACAAAAAATAAAATAATGGGATAAAGTCTCATTTTAAATGAGGAGTAGACCTTTAAAGTATTTAGACTGTTATAATAACATTATCTTTTAAGTAGAAATATTACTAATTTAAGCTGAGATATTAATGAGCATACTTGTAATTGGTGGAACTGGTACCCTTGGGCGACAGATTGTAAAGCAAACTTTGGACGAAGGTTATGAAGTTAAATGTTTAGTGCGTGATTTTCGTCGTGGAGCATTTTTGAAAGATTGGGGAGCAGAATTGGTTTATGGTGATCTTTCGATTCCGTCAACAATACCTTTAGCATTAAAAGGAATAACTACGGTGATCGATTGTGCAACTATACGTTCAACTAGTAGTTATACTTCTGAAATTATCGATTGGCGTGGAAAGCTTGCTCTTATTGAAGCTGGTAAATTGATTAATTTAAAAAAAATTGTATCATTTTCAGTCTTAAATGCTGCGGAAAATTCTTCGATCCCGTTAATGGATTTAAAGCTAAAATTGGAAAAAGCATTAGTAGCATCTGGTATTAATTATACCGTTTTTCAGTGTTCCGGATTTTTCCAAGGTCTAATTAGTCAATACGCATTACCAGTTTTAGAAAATGAAACTATTTGGTTGCAAGGTGACTCAGCACCGACAGCCTATTTAGATACACAAGATGCAGCAAAAGCTGTAGTAAATTGTCTAGGTACGAATATCTATAATAACAAAACGGTTTCCCTTATTGGGGAAAAATTTTGGACATCAAAAGAAATTATTGAGCTTTGTGAAAGATTATCTGGAAAAACGGCAAAAATTTCCTACATTCCGTCCTTTGCTTTTGGTATTTTACGAAGATTTTTTCGTTTATTTGAATTTACATGGAATATTGCTGATCGTTTACAGTTTGGTGAAATATCAATTACTTCACGTTCAGCCATTAAACCAAAAAATGAGATTGAATGGTCAACCGATAGATTAAGTCTTGAAAGTTATCTACAAGAATATTTCGGTAAAATCTTAAAGAAATTAAGAGAAACAAATTACCAGCAATCTCAAAAATCTAACGATATTTCGTTTCTTTAAACTTTTTTATTATAAATTAACGAATATTAATCTGAGGGCTTTTGAATTGTGGTTACTGAAATTTTGAATTTCAAGAACGAATTCATTGACGAAAGTATATTTGTTAATTTATAATCTTTAGCATATATTATATTAGAGGGACTGTAGTTCAATTGGTTAGAGCACCGCCCTGTCACGGCGGAAGTTGCGGGTTCGAGTCCCGTCAGTCTCGTTTTCTCTATCGTAGTTAAGCTAATTAAAAAGGTGTACAATTTAATTAAGAATGGAAATAGTACACGTCCTCTATAATCTCAATTATGGATTGTTCACTATATCAGTTACCATGAAAAAGTTTTTTACTCAATCATAATTTGACGCTTACATTGCCCAAAAGCAGTTAACTTTAAGCGTTCTTAGTCAAATACGACATCTTCTATCTATCAGTAGGTTTTTAACAATTACACAATACACAAAAAGCATCTTAAAAACCTATTTATCTAAATATTCGCTAAATAGCTAATACTTTAAATAAATAGATTTTATAGTAAGTGTGGAATGACAGTAACGAAAAAATTTTATTTCTAAATATTTTTTACTTCAATATCCACACCTGCCGAAATATCTAAGTTTCGGAGATTCTCTAAAGTTGCCTCTGTTGGTTTATAAACGTCGATTATACGTTTATGGGTACGTATTTCAAAATGCTCTCTTGCATCTTTATTTACGTGTGGCGAAGTTAAGACACAATAACGTCTTATTTTTGTAGGTAATGGAACTGGACCAACGGCATTTAAACCACTTTCCTTTACAGCATCCATTATCTTATCACATGAATTATCTAATATCGGAAACTCATATGCTTTAAGACTTATTCGAAGTTTTTCGATACTCATTAAATATATATATGAAAAATTATTCGATAATTTTTGAAACTACCCCAGCGCCAACAGTTCGCCCACCTTCTCTAATGGCAAAACGCATTCCTTGCTCAATTGCAATTGGGTTAATTAATTCTGCCGTCATTTTGATTCGATCTCCAGGCATTACCATTTCAGCTACACTACCATCATCTCCTGTAAACTGAACAATTGTTCCAGTAACATCAGTTGTACGAACATAAAATTGTGGACGGTAACCTGTAAAGAAAGGAGTATGTCTACCACCTTCATCTTTATTTAAAATATAAACTTCGGCTTCGAATTTTTTATGTGGTTTAATTGAACCTGGTAATGCTAACACCATTCCACGTTCAATGTCCGTTTTTTGGATACCACGGATAAGAATACCTACGTTATCCCCAGCCATACCTTCGTCAAGAGTCTTTTGGAACATTTCAATTCCAGTTACTGTTGTAGCTTTTGTATCTTTTAAACCAACTAATTCTACAGCTGCACCAACACTAATACTTCCTCTTTCGATACGACCTGTTGCAACAGTACCACGACCTGTAATTGAGAAAACATCCTCAATGGCCATTAAGAAAGTCTTATCAGTCTCACGTACAGGATTTGGAATATATTTATCAATCGCATCCATTAATTCATAAATAAGATCAACCCATTTATCAGCCCCTCGTTCTTTTGGTCCAGCTTCAACAGCTTGTAAAGCTAAAAGAGCAGAGCCTGAAACAAATGGAATATCATCGCCAGGGAATTCGTAACTTTCTAGAAGTTCCTGTACTTCAAGTTGCACTAATTCTAGAAGTTCTTCATCATCAACTTGATCAGCTTTGTTTAAGAAAACCACTAAATAGGGTACACCTACTTGCTTAGCTAAAAGAATATGTTCACGTGTTTGTGGCATTGGTCCATCAGCCGCCGATACTACGAGAATACCGCCATCCATTTGCGCTGCACCAGTAATCATGTTTTTTACATAATCAGCGTGGCCTGGACAATCAACGTGCGCGTAGTGTCGATTCTCAGTTTCATATTCTACGTGTGCTGTATTAATCGTAATACCACGCGCTTTTTCTTCGGGTGCTGAATCAATTTCATCGAATTTTTTTGTAGCGCCTTCGTTATAAATCGCTAATGTCGCTGAAATTGCGGCAGTCAATGTTGTTTTACCATGATCTACGTGACCAATTGTACCAATATTTAAATGTGGTTTTGAACGTTCAAATTTTTCGCGTGCCATATTAATTTTTAAATTTAATTTTTGTACTTCAAATAACTTTTGGCGGTAAGGTTAAAAAACCTTGTGTTTAATATCTAAAATGTGCAAACGCCTTGTTAGCATCAGCCATTTTTTGTGTTTGTTCTTTTTTTCTAATACTGTTTCCGGTTTCCTTAGCCGCGTCCATAATTTCGTTCCCTAATTTTAAAGACATGCTTTTGCCTGAACGTTCGCGAGCAAACTCACTAATCCACTTTAAAGCGACATTTGTGCCTCGAAAAGCGCGAATTTCAGTTGGGACTTGATATGTTGAACCACCAACTCTTCTTGCTTTTACTTCAACTTGTGGAGTAACATTTTTTACTGCTTTTTCTAGAACAAGTACTGGATTTTCTTCTGTTTTTGCTGAGATTTGTTCTAAGGCAGAATAAACAATTTTTTGCGCTAGTGATTTTTTACCGGCTTGTAAAATTCTACTAATTAACAAAGTAACCAAACGGCTGTTATATATTGGATCGGGTTCTGATAAGATTCGTTTAGCTTTACTTCTTCGTGACATTTTTTATTGGATTTTTACAAAGGTTAATTTATAGTTAATTCTTTGGTTTTTTACCACCGTACTTTGAGCGACTCTGTTTTCGATCTTTTACTCCAGAAGCATCTAACGTACCTCTAACAATGTGATAACGACAACCTGGTAAATCTTTTACACGTCCACCACGAATTAAAACAACCGAATGTTCTTGAATATTATGACCAATACCCGGAATGTAAGCAGTAACTTCAAAACCTGAAGTTAATCTTACTCGCGCTACTTTACGTAGTGCAGAATTTGGTTTTTTTGGTGTTGTTGTATATACACGAGTACAAACTCCTCGTCTTTGAGGGCAAGATTTAAGAGCAGGTGATTTGGTCTTCTTCTCGTTGACTACTCTTTCGAATCTAACTAATTGTTGTATTGTTGGCATAAAAATTGTTTATTAAGTTGGGTTTTCAATACCATATTTACGCATAAAACGTTCTACTCTCCCCTCAGTATCAAGAATTTTTTCAGAACCAGTATAGAAAGGATGGTTACCAGACCAAATATCTACGTTTAGTCTTGGTTTTGTTGAACCAACTTTCATAACTAGTTGGCCATCGCAATAAACTTTTGCATTAGGATACCAGTCGGGATGAATTGAAGGTTTTGCCATTTGATTTTTTTTAATTAACGTTTAGAGAACTGTGGAGCTTTTCTAGCCTTTCTTAGTCCGTATTTCTTTCGTTCTTTACTTCGTGAGTCTCGTGTTAATAAACCTTCCGGCTTTAGAGAAGAACGGTGCTCTGGGGACATCTGGCATAACGCTCTAGCAATACCAAGTTTAATAGCATCAGCTTGACCTTTTAAACCGCCACCGTGGGTATTTACATGAATGTTATACATGTTTTCTAAACCTAAGACAGTTAGAGGGGTTTTCAAAGAATTAATATATTGCGAGTTATATTGTAAATATAATTCTCCAAGCTTTTGGTTTACAGTAATAGAACCAGTACCTGGGACTAAAACTACTTTAGCAACAGATGTTTTTCTACGCCCTATACCGAAAAAAGCTGACTTCGTTTCTGAAGCAGATAAAGACATATAGTTATTTTTAAGTTAGTTTAAATTGTTTAAATTAAATCAATGTTTAATTAAGTTCAAAGATCGCGGCACTAATAAAAATTTTTTAATAGAATATATTCGATCTTGTCTTTTAACAGTCGTTAAGTGAATTTTATACTAGTTTCTTATGTAGATCTTTATCAAATTTAACTTTTACACGCTCGCAAACTTCATCAGCTGATTTTTGGCCAAAATTCTTAAATTCTAACAGATCATCTGCCGAATACTGTAATAAATCACTTAAAGTATGAATATTGGCGCGTTTTAAACAATTGTACGCGCGTACAGATAGCTCCAACTCTTCTATAAAGATAGTTTCTAAATGCTCTTCTTTTTCTTCTTCAAAAGATGAAGTGTCCATACTTAAAGCTAACGTAGGAAGAGTATCTGTTATTTTAAGTAATCCGAATGAATCCTCTAGAATTTTAGCGGACGAACTTAAAGCATCTGCTGGTGAAATTGTTCCATTAGTCCAAATTTCAAGTATTAAACATTCTAACTCTGACGAGGAATTGTTTTTTGAAGTTTCAACAAAAAAGTTAACTTGATTTACTGGCATAAAAATACCGTCTACAGCTAAAAAACCCGCAGGGATAATGGAATCAATTTTAGCACTACTGATATAGTTTTGACCGCGGGCTATTAAAACCTCCATCTCTAAGCTTCCGTTAGCTGTCAAACTAGCGATGTACTGTTGCGAGTCTACTAGTGTAATATTACCTGTTAATTCAAAATCTTTCGCCGTTACAATACTTGGCCCATTCACCACGAGTCTTGCTAAAGTAGGTTCCGTAATATTGCCTTTTAACTTAATTTGTTTTAAGTTAAGGAGTATATCAATAACATCTTCTTTAACGTTTGGAATCGTAGAAAATTCGTGGTTAATACCAGTAATACGTGCTCCCACGATTGCTAGACCTTGTAAATTTGAAAGCAATACTCTTCGTAAAGCGTTTCCAGTTGTTAGACTTTGACCCTTCATAAAGGGCCCAAGAGAATATTTAGCGTAAAGATTGGTTGATTCGTTTGCTGTTGATTGTAAGCATTGAACGTTAAACATGACTTAAATATCCTTTTTATATTTTCACGAATATTAATAGGTGCCTGTTTTTAAAAAACCTTTTTAAACACGTCGCTTTTTAGGTGGACGACACCCATTATGAGGTACTGGTGTTTTATCTTTTAAAACTAAGACTTGTAAACCACATCCTTGTAATGCTCTAATGGCAGTTTCTCTACCACTTCCTGGACCGGTAATAACAATTTCAGCTTCGCGCATCCCTTGTTCATACGCAATTGTTGCAACTTTTTCAGCCGTTGATTGAGCTGCAAACGGAGTACTTTTCTTTGCCCCTTTAAAACCACTTCCACCTGCGGATGCCCAACAAATTGTATTTCCTTGTTTATCTGTTATGTTTACAATGGTATTATTGAACGTTGAATTTATATGAACAATACCACTTGTAACTATTTTTTTCGTTTTTTTCCCAGAAAATCTCTTTACTTGTTTGACCATTATAATAAGTTTAAGTAAAAAACAAATGTTTATTTCTTCTTTGTTACAGGAATTTTCACTTTCCCTTTACGAGTTCTTGCATTTGTTTTTGTTCGTTGTCCACGCACTGGTAATCCGACACGGTGTCTTCTCCCTCTTGCTGTTCCAACCTCAGTTATTCGTTTTATGTTTTGAGAGATGAAACGTCGTAAGTCACCTTCCGTTTGATAATCATTATCTACTATTGCTCGAATAGAAGTAATATTCTCGTCAGTTAAATCGTTACAACGTGTGCTGGGTGGAACATTGGCAGCTTTTACAATTTGCTGCGCGCTTGTGTAACCGATCCCAAAAACATACGTTAACCCAATATCAATCCGCTTATTTCGCGGAAGATCTACTCCTGAAATACGTGCCATTTTTTTAATTTTGGTGTTTATTTACGTTTCATTTTTGCTCGCCCTTGTCGAACTTTAAGCCTTGGATCTGATTTACAAATTAAATAAATCCTACCACGACGTTTTACAACTTTACAATCTTTTGATCGGTTTTTTAAGTTACCAATCGAACTAACTACTTTCATAAGTTAAGACAATTTTATTTTTTATTAATTTAAATAATTTAGCCCATTAAAAACCTTCTCAAAATTTATTTTTATAAACATTGTTAAAAATTTCAGGTTAAGAGGCACAAATTAAAAACTTTCATAATTTTGGGATATAAGATATCCTCTAATCTGCGATGAGACGTCAGTAATCACACCAACTAGAATAACTAAAGATGTTAAATTTTTGAAGACATTAAAATGAAACAACCCAGCTAAAACGAGAGGAAAAAGTGCTAAAAAGGCTAAAAAAATTCCCCCCATGAAGGCAAGTCGACTTATTATTTGTTCAAGATATTGAGTTGTTTCTTTCCCTTGCTTTAACCCTGGAATACTGTAAGCTAATTTTGTTAAATTTTCAGAAAGATCTTTAGGTTTTAACACTATAAGCGCATAAAAACTACTAAAAAATATTACTAAAACTAAATTTAAGAGGAATGAAACCAGTGTTAAAAAACCTGTTAATTCAATGCCCATGGCACCAAAAAGACCTGAAAGGAAGAGTTGTAGGGGATAAAATAACAGAGTCGCAATAGTTGTACTAAAAACTAATGGCATTATTCCACCTTGGTTAAGCTTAATCGGAATATAGCTATTTTTTAACTCACTACTTTGAGGATCTTTTTCGGTTGAATTAAAGTTTAATTGACGAGCCGAGACAATATCAATTTTTTTGTAGGACTCTTGAACTAACACGATCATGCAAACAATAAAAAGATATAACGCAAACACAGTAGCTGTTGTAGCAAGACTTGCTATACTCGACGTATTAGCTAAATTTTGTGAAAATTCATTAAAGTTTGCTGGGATGCTTCCAATAATATTTATAAAAATAATCATAGAGGAACCATTCCCTAGGTTTTCATTGGTTATTAGTTCGGCAAACCACATAGAAAGCATTGAACCCGTAGTTAATGCCGCAATTATTTTTAGAGCAAGGATAATACTCCAATTAAAAACAATTGGTTTCACTAAAAAAAACGCTACACTGGTACTTAAAATAAGTGCCCAACCAAAGGTTAAATACCTAGTATACTTACTAATTTGTTGTCGACCTAACTCGCCTTCTTCTTTTTGTAATCGCTCTAATGACGGTAATACCGGTGTTAAAAGTTGTATTACAATTGAAGAATTAATGTACGGTAATATTCCGAGCGACCCTACGCCCAAAAAAGAACTACCGGTCAAATTTTTTGCAAATCCAAAAAGTGGATTCGATACTTGGTTTTGTGTAAAAATATCTAAATCGATGTTAGGTACTGGGATATATAAGCCTAATCTTATAAGAACTAGTAACCCTAAAATTTTTAGTATCTTCTCTTTTAATAAATTTGTCGTTTCAGACCTAACCATTAAACTTACGAAATTTCGTTAGACATTATAAGATCTTAGAGTACTTAAGCCATTAATTGTAGCCCTTGCATTATTTAACATATTTTTAGAGCCTAGCTGCTTGGATAAAATATTTTTAATGCCAGCTAGTTCTAAAACAATACGGATTGAGCTTCCAGCAATTACACCTGAGCCTGGGGCTGAAGGGCGTAAAATTAATTTAGCTGCTCCAAATCTACCATTAGCCGAGTGAGGTATAGTGTTAGAACTAGTTAAAGGTACGCTAATAATATGTTTTTTACCATCAGTTACTCCTTTTCGAACCGCGGTAATAACATCACCAGCTTTCCCAACCCCAACCCCAACTTTTCCTTGTTCATTTCCAACAACAATAACTGCGCGGAAACTCATTTTTTTACCACCTTTAACCACCTTTGTTACGCGTTCAATTGAAACAACGCGTTCTAACCATTCGGATTTAGGCTTTACTACTCTTTTAGAGCTCATATGTAATAAATTAAAAATATAAAAAGGTTTAAAGGTAAAAATGTTATTTACCTGTTTTACCTGCTTTTCGTTTTATAATTTCGCCTTCATAAGCGATACCTTTTCCTTTATAAGGTTCCGGTGGGCGGACTGATCGTATCTTTGCCGCAAATTCACCAACCATGTCTTTTTGCATTCCAGATACAATAACACTTGTTGGACTTTCCACTTTTACGAACAACTCTTTGGGGGTAACCATTTTTACAGGATGACTATAGCCCATATTTAAGACTAAATCTTTCCCTTCCAGTTGCGCTCGATAACCAACCCCAGTAATTAATAATCGCTTTTCAAAACCAGTTGAAACTCCAACCACCATATTGGATACTAAAGTTCGTGAAAGTCCAAATAATGCTTGGGAAAGTTTAGTATTTTTTGTTTTTTCTAGAAAAATCTTTTGCTTATTATCATCCAAAGTACAACAAACTAAAGATGGTAAAATTCTTGAAAGATTTCCCTTTGGGCCATCCACAAAAATTTTTTGACCATCCAATTTAATTGTAACTTTTTCTGGGACTTCTATAAATCGCTTACCTATACGAGACATATTTTGTTGAAATTTACCAAATATAACATAGTAGTTCACCACCAAGCCCTTGTTGACGTGCTTGATGATCTGTCATTAAACCTTTTGATGTGGAAACGATTGCTGTCCCAAATCCACCCAGAACTCTGGGCATCTTTTTAGCCTTACTATAAACACGTAATCCGGGTTTACTTATACGCTGTATCTTCTCAATACAGGGCTTACGTTGCTTGTCACTATATTTAAGAGAGATTAGTAAAGAACTTTTTAACCCATTTTTTAATTCTTCAAACGAATCAATTAATCCTTCTGCAAACAGAACTTGAGCTATGTTTTTTGTAATCTTTGTTAAAGGGATTTGTACAACTTGGTGTTTCGCCAAATTCGCATTGCGAATTCGAGTCAACATATCAGCTATAGTATCAGTAGTCATTGTTTTACGTTTTAATATTTGTTTTTAACTAAAGTTTTGCAAATGGCATACCGAACGCCTTTAATAAAGCGTGAGCCTCTTCATCAGTTTTTGCTGTTGTTACAATAGTAATATCTAACCCACGTAATTGTGTTACATCATCATACGAGATTTCCGGAAAAATTAACTGTTCCGTTAAACCAATATTATAATTACCACGACCATCAAACCCATTTGGGTCAATGCCTCTAAAATCCCGAATTCGCGGTAATATGATATGAATAAATTTTGTTAAAAACGTATACATCTGTACTTTTCGTAAAGTAACTGATGAACCAACCGACATACCGTCTCGAATTTTAAATCCCGCGACAGATTTTCTCGACTTATTAACCATAGGTCGTTGGCCAGCAATCAGAGACAATTCTTGTACACTTGCATCTAATTCTTTACTATTTTTTGCGGCTTCGCCAATACCACGATTAAGAGAAATCTTAACGATTTTTGGCACTTGTTCAATATTTTTGTAACCAAACGCTTCTATCATAGCAGGAATAATTTCTTGCTTATATAAGCTTTTTAAGTCTAGCTTCATGTTTAATAACTTTCGATTTTTAAGATTAAAATGTTTCTTTGCTAAAGTACCTCTGGTGCTAATGAAACAATTTTTGTAAACCCTTTTTCTTTTAATTCTCGAGCAATTGGTCCAAAAACCCGAGTTCCACGAGGATTATTTTCCTTATTTATAATTACAGATGCGTTATCATCGAAGCGTAATCGAGTACCATCTTTTCGGCGTACCGATTGTCTCGTACGAACTATTACAGCTCGAACTACATCAGAACGTTTTACAGCTAAATTTGGTGTTGCGTCTTTAACAACACCAATAATAACATCCCCTACATGGCCGTATCGTCGATTACTACCAAGAATTCGAATACACATTAATTTTTTAGCACCACTGTTATCAGCTACGCGTAAATTAGTTTGTGGTTGTATCATTTTTCTATGTTGATGACTTTCTTAGAATACTAGTTAGAACCCAATTTTTTGTTTTGCTGAGAGGTCGTGTTTCACGAATCTTAACTTGGTCACCAATAGCAGATGCTGATTCGGTGTCTTGTACAGCGTATCGTTTTGTTACCGTAATAACCTTTTTATATCTTTTATGTAAAACACGGGAATTGACTGCAACAATACACGTGTTATCCATTTTGTCACTAACAACAATACCTACTCTTTCTTTTACGGCCATACAATGTATTTTTCAAGAAAATAACAATTTTTTAATAACTATAAAACGCTATTTTTTATGTGGCGTTTAAACACGTTCTATAACTTTTGTTCGGATAGGAAGTTTATAAGCCGCTAACCGTAAAACCTTATAAGCCAATTCTTTATTTAATCCATTGATTTCAAAAAGAACAGCACCTGGTTTTACAACTGCGATCCAATATTCAACTGTTCCTTTACCAGAGCCCATTCTAGATTCAGCTGCTCGTTCAGTAATAGGGCGATCAGGAAAAACACGAATCCAAATTTTTCCTGAACGACGAACATATCGTGTAAGACTACGTCTTGCAGCTTCGATTTGTCGTGAAGTTAGCCAAATTGGCTCTAAAGCTTGAAGACCATACTCACCAAATACAATAGTATTTGCCTTTGAAGTCCCTTTTAAATTTGCACGGTGTTGTCGGCGAAATTTTGTTCTCTTAGGAAGTAACATAAATTTTTACGTATCCAATTCTTTATTAAAAAATTTCTCTATTAAATATCCAAACTTTAATACCGAGGACACCATATGTCGTATTTGCTCGATGTGTAGCATAACTAATATCTGCCCGAAGGGTTTGAAGTGGTACACGACCTTCGCGCGCCCATTCGGCACGAGCAATCTCTGCCCCATTTAAGCGGCCAGAAACTTGAATCTTAAAACCTTTAACGCCACTTTTTTGTAACATTTGAGTTGTTTGACGAACTGCTTTACGAAAAGCTACACGTTTTTCAAGTTGGTCACCAATTGATCTAGCTACTAATAAACTCTCATTTTCACTCTTTGCGATCTGGCAAACTTTAATTCGGATCTGCTTCGAATTTCCGACTAAAGTTTTAAGACTCTCTTTAAAGTTGTTAATTATCGTACTTTGTTCGTTATCACCTGCAATGGCTTTAGGCCTTGCCGCATGAACGATAAGTTCAAGTTGATTTACTTTTCGTAGAATTTCTACTTTAGTAATCCCTGCTTTAAAATAAATACTTTCAAATGATTTTTCAAAGAAGGCTCTTATTTTATAATCTTCTTTAAGAACTTCACTGTAAGCACTATAGTTAGCAAACCACGTTGAATCATGTGTTTTATTAACACCTATTCTTATACCTGTTGGGTGTGTTTTTTGTCCCACGAACTATATTCTCGTAAATTTTTAAATGTTTAGTTTTCCATAACAATTGTTATGTGTGATGTTGCTTTTAAAATTTTATATGCCCGGCCTTGTGCTCTTGGACGAAACCTTTTCATTGTAGGACCTTGGTCAGCAAAAGCTGATTTTACCGTTAATTTAGTTTCATCAAAACCAAAGTTATTTCTTCCATTCGCAGTTGCAGAATGTAAAACTTTGATAATTGGTGCACAAGAAGCGTAAGGCATAAACTCTAATAAAAGTAAGGCCTCAGGATAGGTTTTTCCTTGTATCTGTCTAAGAACACGACGGATTTTACTTGGTGACATCCTAACGAATTTTGAAACCGCCCGTACCTCTTTTCTTTGTACCGAATTAGTATTCATAATTGTAAACTAGCGTTTTCCTTTCTTATCTTTTTTTACGTGCGAACGGAACGTTCTCGTTGGAGAAAATTCACCTAGTTTATGACCAACCATCTGGTCGGATACAAAAACTGGAAGATGTTGTTTACCATTGTATACGGCAAATGTATGACCAATCATGTTTGGTAATATTGTTGTCGCACGTGACCACGTTTTAATAACATCTTTTTTACCACTAGCATTCATTTGCTCAACGCGCTCAAATACATGCGAAGCTACAAAAGGTCCTTTTTTTAAGGAACGTGTCATTTTATCTATTAAATAATTATGATTATATCTGTCGTATGTTTGTGACCTTAACGACGTGCGCGTAAAATATATTTAGTACTATCTTTGGTTTGCTTACGTGTTTTAACACCTAAAGCAGGTTTACCCCAAGGTGTAACAGGCTTTGCTCGCCCAATAGGCGAACGTCCTTCGCCCCCTCCATGTGGGTGATCGTTTGGGTTCTTAACAATTCCACGAACTTTTGGTTTTTTACCTAGCCAACGACTTCGTCCAGCTTTTCCAAGCGTAATATTAATGCTATCAACATTACCCACCTGACCTAAAGTAGCGTAGCATTTTTTATTAACTAAACGAACTTCATTTGATGGTAATTTTAAAGTTACGAAATCTCCTTCTTTTGCGATAAGTTGAGCATATGTTCCAGCGGCACGAGCAATTTGCCCACCTTTTCCTAGAGTTAATTCAACGTTATGGATAATACTACCTAACGGAATAAATTCAAGGGGCATAGAATTTCCAATTTCAATTGGAACAGCTGCCCCAGATGAAATAGACATTCCAACACGCAATGAACGTGGGGCTAAAATATACTTCTTTGACCCATCATCATAATGTAATAACGCTATTCGTGCATTTCGGTTCGGGTCATATTCAATCGTAGCGACTGTCGCTAAAATATTAGATTTTCGTTGAAAATCAATAATACGATATTTTCGTTTATGCCCACCACCGCGACCTCGTAGTGTAATAACACCACGATTATTTCGCCCACTGCAAGCTTTTTTACCGAACGTCAGACTTCTTTCTGATTTTACTTTGGTTAAATCATCAAAGTATGAAACAGATTTAGAACGGGTGCCTGGACTATAGGCTCTGTACAGACGAATTGCCATATATATTAATTTCGGATTGTTTAACGTATACGAATTTTATTTTGTAGAAAAGTATTTGAGAATTTATTCCTCTTCGAATAAAGTAATTGAACTTTCCGCTGCTAATTCAACGATAGCTCGTTTGTAGCGTGCTTTTGTCCCAATAAATTTACCGACTCGTCGCTTACGTAACGGTAATAATGATGTGTTTACCGAAATTACCTTAACGTCGAATAATTGTTCAACGGCTGACTTTACTGCAATTTTAGTCGCTTTAGGATCAACGGCAAAACTATACTGATTTTGCTCAATCAGTTTTATTGTTTTCTCTGTTAAAAGTGGATACTTTATGATACCCAGTAAATCTCTTTGATTAGATTGAGTGTAAGGCATACTAGTGTAAGCTAATTTTTAAACTACCTTCATTGGTTGAATTTTTAATAAGGTATTTTTTTTACCAGGTACAGAACCTTTAACAACCAAGATGTTTTCCTCGGGATTGATATAAAGAATTTCTGTATTTTTTAGAGTTACGTTTTGACCACCAAGTCGACCAGCCATTTTCTTTCCTGGGTAAACACGTCCTGGGGTACTACCAGCTCCAATACTACCTGGTTCTCTATGGTTTTTTGAACCATGCGTCATTGGTCCTCTACTAAAGTTATGGCGTTTTTGGTTACCAGTAAATCCTTTACCAATACTTTTTCCAGTTACGCGGATTTTTTGACCTTTAGTAAAAGTGCCAACATTTAGCGTTTGCCCTAATTTAAAATTGTCAGGGTCTCCTACACGGAATTCCCCAAAAGAATTGAATCCTTGGTCACCAATTTTCTTTAAGTGCCCTCTTACAGATTTATTAAGCTTATCGATTTTCTTTTCTTCATAAGCTACCTGAACGGCATTATAACCATCAGTATTAGTACTTTTAATCTGGCTGATTTTACAGACCCCAGCTTTTAAAATTGTGACTGGAAAAATTGTACCGGACTCATCAAAAATTTGAGTCATACCAACTTTTTTTGCGAATAAACCTACTTGCATAAAACGTTAAAATTAAAAGAATGGATTCAAAAGCAATGCAATTTTTAAAAAATTACTTTGTATAATAGATTATTGCCCTTATACTTAATAATCAGTATAAATTAAGCGAGTTCCTCTTGTCTACTGATTTAAAGGGGTTAGACAAGCTGTTAAAGCGAGCTTCTAAATAAAAAAAATCGCTACGGTAAATACACCTTTTCTAATAAAGTAAGAGAGCTATATATTTAGATTAACTAAGTACGAAAATTATAGAAATTCTCAAATTTATAATAGATGGTTAAAGTTATTGGTATTGATCTTGGAACAACAAATTCTGTAGTTGCCGTAATGGAAGGTGGTAAACCTGAAGTTATTACAAATGCTGAAGGGCAACGTACAACACCTTCGGTTGTCGCGTATACAAAAAAGGGTGATCTTCTTGTTGGGCAGATTGCTAAACGTCAAGCAGTTATAAACCCTGAGAACACTTTTTATTCGGTTAAACGTTTTATAGGCCGAAAAACAAGTGAAGTAACAGAGGAACTTCGTCAAGTATCTTATAAAATAATACAAACAGAAGATATTATTAAGCTTGATTGTCCTGCTTTAAGTAAGCAATTTGCAGCTGAAGAAATTTCTGCTCAAGTCTTACGTAAATTAGCTGATGATGCCTCAAAATATCTTGGTGAAACTGTAAAACAAGCTGTTATTACCGTTCCCGCATATTTTAATGATTCACAGCGTCAAGCGACTAAAGATGCTGGTAAAATTGCTGGTTTAGAAGTTTTACGAATAATTAATGAACCCACAGCTGCATCTTTATCATACGGCTTAGATAAAAAGGATAATGAAACCATTCTTGTATTTGACTTAGGTGGTGGTACCTTTGATGTTTCCATTCTTGAAGTTGGCGATGGTGTTTTTGAAGTTCTTGCAACATCTGGTGATACACACTTAGGTGGTGATGATTTTGATGAAAAAATTGTACAATGGCTAGTTAAAGCATTTAAGGATCAAGAAGGGATTGATCTAACTAAAGATAGTCAAGCGCTACAGCGTCTAACCGAAGCTGCTGAAAAGGCAAAAGTGGAACTATCAACTCTTACACAGAGTGCTATTAACTTACCATTTATTTCAGTAACTCCTGAAGGGCCAAAGCATTTAGAAAAAGAGTTAACTCGAGCAAATTTTGAAGATTTATGCTCTGATTTAATTAATCGTTGTCGTGCACCAATTGAAGTTTCGTTAAAAGATTCGGAATTAACGCCAGAGGCAATTGATCAAAATGTTCTTGTAGGTGGATCGACTAGAATTCCCGCCGTACAAAAACTTGTTAAAGAGATTTTAGGTAAAACACCTAACCAAACAGTGAATCCTGACGAAGTTGTTGCTGTGGGTGCGGCTGTTCAAGCTGGGGTACTTGGTGGTGAAGTTAAAGATATTTTACTTCTTGATGTTACACCGTTATCTTTAGGTGTTGAAACGTTAGGTGGTATAACTACGAAAATTACGCCACGAAATACGATTATTCCAACGAAAAAATCGGAAACGTTTTCAACAGCAGTTGACAATCAACCAAATGTAGAGATTCATGTTCTTCAAGGTGAACGTGAATTAGCTAAAGATAATAAGAGTTTAGGTACTTTTAGACTGGATGGGATTGCCCCAGCAGCTCGTGGAGTTCCGCAAATCGAAGTAACATTTGATATTGATGCTAATGGTATTTTATCAGTTACGGCAAAAGACAAGGCCACAAATAAAATGCAATCTATTACGATTTCTGGAGCTTCAACGTTACCAAAAGATGAAGTTGAGCGTATGGTTAAGGATGCAGAAGCCAATGCGGCGGTAGATAAAGAAAAGATTGAACAAATCGAAGTTAAAAATCAAGCAGAAACAATCTGTTATCAAGCAACTAAATTGCTTGAAAATGATGAAGCACCCGAAGCAGAGAAAGCTAAAATTCAAGGTATTGTTTCGGAACTTCAGGCAGCACTTACCAAGGAAGATTATCCTGCAATGAAAGATTTAATGGCTCAATATACAAGTATGCAAAATGCCGCTGCTAGTAGCGCCAAGAATGGGGCGGATTCAGGAAATGATGATGTTATAGATACAGATTTTTCAGCTGAAAAATAATTTTGCAAGCGTAATTTCTTAACTTTAGGGTGAAGGGGGTTTGATAACTTTTTATCGATCCTCTTCATCTATTTTTTTAGTTATATTAATTAATTTGTCTAAAAACTCATGACATGTTAATATGTATTGTATAGGGTCGATGCCCGAGTGGTTAATGGGGACGGATTGTAAATCCGTTAGCATAGCTTACGTTGGTTCAAATCCAACTCGGCCCAATATTTAGAAAAAATTTAAAAAAGTTTATAACGTAGATCCTTAGAGTACCGAAAAGTTTTATATTTTCACGAAAAAAGAAAATAGTTTTTGAAAAATCAATATATAATATATTTTAAATAAACTATATCTACTTTATAGAAGCTTAAAAGTTTAAGTTTTTTAAAATGTATTTACAACTATGACAGATATACTAAACTTACAAATTCCTTCACCAACATTTGGTGGTAGTACGGGCGGTTGGTTAAGAGCCGCTGAAACAGAAGAAAAATACGCAATTACTTGGACAAGTAAAAAAGAACAAGTTTTTGAAATGCCAACAAGTGGGGCAGCCCTTATGCAGACAGGCGAAAATCTTTTATATTTAGCAAAAAAAGAACAATGCCTTGCACTGGGGACTCAACTAAGAACTTTATTTAAAATTAGTGATTATAAGATTTATCGAATTTTCCCTAATAGTGAAGTTCAATATCTACATCCAAAAGATGGAGTATTTCCTGAAAAATTAAATCCTGGCCGTATTGGTGTAGGTAATATTGGGCATTCTATCGGAAAGAATCCAAACCCTGTTAATGTAAAGTTCACTGGAAAGCGAACAATCGATTAATAAATTAAAATAATTTATTGTGTCTAATTAGTTTGATTAAATGCATCAATTATTTGGGATTTTATCCGTCGCCTAATGCGTAATAATTTGTTGTGTATTCTATAATTACATTCAACACATTTTATTGTTTTTACTATTTGATAAACAAAATTAAGAAATTATAATTACCAATGCTAAAAAACAAGATTTTAGTAGCCAGCATTTTCTCTGCTCTATTTGTTAGTAGTAACGTTGGACCAGTAAATGCACTTGAGTTAGATGAAGATACAAGAACGGTAACTTTAGATGGAAAAGGAAACAGCGTAGTTCTTACGCCTGAGCAAGTAAAGCGTGGTAAGCGTTTATTTAACAATGCTTGTGGTACTTGTCACGTGGGTGGACTTACAAAAACAAATCCAAACGTAGGTTTAGATACTGAGTCGCTAAGTTTAGCGACACCTGCGCGTGATAACATCACTAGTTTAGTAGGTTATTTTAAAGACCCAACAACTTATGATGGCCTGGACTCAATTTCAGAAGTTCACCCGAGTATTAAGAGTGCAGATATTTTCCCTAAAATGCGTTCATTAACAGATGAAGATTTGTTTGCGATTGCAGGACATATTCTTTTACAACCTAAGGTTGTTAACGAAAAATGGGGTGGTGGTAAAATTTACTACTAACCTGCTACTCGACACAGACGGTTAAATTTTTGTCTAAAACATTAATGAAGGGGTAATATCTACAATATGTAGATATTACCCTTTTTCATTATTATTTCATAATATTCTCGTTAGAGAAATATATATTCCTTATTTATTTCCACATGTTCCATGTACCTATTAGAAGATGCTTATTTTAGCGAATTTATCTAATCAAACTTATTCATCGCCTAAACCAATATTAGATACAAAGTTATTACTTTGTAGCCTCTTTACGTTATTACCCACTGGTGAATTGTTTCAAGAATTAAATTGTACTAACTCTCCCGTTTCTACTTGCTTAAATAGCGAGTTGTTTTTAACGGAATCTTGGTACGTAAATAATTTCTCACTTTTAATAAATAAACCTTTGGTACGCCAACTTGCGTATACTATTCTACAACCTTTAATTCACGCAAAGAACAAGAAAGGTTCTAAACAGAGAAACGAAAAATCTATTGAAGAACAAACACTCAAAAAGTACCTTAAGAAGTTTAAATATTTTTACAAATTATTTTTTTTTGATGACTCTTTGTCTAGTAAACCTTTAATAACAGATCGGGAAATAAATTTTCTCGCGATAAAATTTTTATTTCTCTTAATAGGAATTTAATCTTCAACGAATATTAAATAATTAATTTCTATTTGATGATTCTTAATTTAATTAGTATATTTAGTGGCTTTTTGTTCTCAAGTATAATTGATACAAGCTTGGGTGAATTTAATGAATGGGCAATCGTTGGAGCATCTTTAATAGTTGCGACAACAGAAAGCTTTAATAACCTTTATTATTTAATCATTAAAAAAACTCGTGAAAAAGATGTTAATAAAGCAGGAACTTTTAACTTGCTGGATTCGCTAAATAATTTTAAAATAGGGATTCTTTATGGTTTAATTGTAGATGGGTTTAAGTTAGGGAGTTAACTTATATTTAAATTAAAGATTCTACAAATTGAAATTACTTTTAGTCGCGCTAAATTATTTTTTAGTGAAATAGTCTAAGAATAAGGTTCTAAGAAACAAAAGAATGCTCAAAATAAAGCATATAATTTTTATTATAAACATAGAAATAAGAAAACATGATTTCAGATTCTAGCATTTTTATCGCATTAGGTGTTGCATTAATTGCTGCAATTATGGCAATTGGATTAGGTCGTCAACTATATATTTAGGATAATAGGACTTTGACGCTATTTAAACAAAAAATTCGTAATTTAATGCTTTTGTAAAGTCTAAAAAGATTAATAATAAACAAGTTCCTTAATAGAACTTAATTTATTATTAATCTTTTAACTGAAAATTTTAATTAAAGAATTTGACCATACGTGTGTAATCCTTTACCTAAAAAATTTACACCCAAATAGCAAATCCAAACAACAATAAAGCCAACAGAAGCAATCATTGCTGGCTTTCGCCCTTGCCATGCTCGTGTGATACGAGCATGAAGATAAGATGCAAAAACTAACCAGGTAATTAACGCCCAAGTTTCCTTCGGGTCCCAACTCCAATATGATCCCCAAGCTTCATTTGCCCAAACAGCACCAGCAATAATACCGATAGTCAATAAAGGAAAGCCAAAGCTTATTGTTCGATAACTTAGGTTATCAACACTCTCAAGAAGATTAAGGCGGTTATCTATCGTAATTGCAGGGGCTGCAGTTTCTTCAAGCAATAAATTTGAATAATTTTCTTTAGATTCTTCCTTAAAAAAAGCCGTATTTCCGAGAGTTGATCTTGAAAAGGTATTTCCAGAAGAATTTCCTTGTAAAGAAATTTCATCTTCTCGCCCACTTGTAAGAATAAGAAAAAGAATTCCGAGTAAAGATCCTACAATTAAGCTGGCATAACTTAACATCATTACTGTAACATGCATCATTAGCCAATTTGACTTTAATGCTGGAACAAGTGGGGATGGAGCTTGCATACTCTCCGGTAATGATAAGCCAGCAAACCCTACAACAAAAAGTGAAATGGGAGTACTAATGGAGCCAATAATTGAGGATTGCGTTTTTTGTTCAAGGAAGGCACTCGTAAATGTAATACCCCAAGCTAAAAACATTAGGGATTCATATAAATTACTTAATGGAAAGTAACCATAATTTAACCACCGTAAACTCAGTAGGCAAAAAAGACATGCATTCGCAATTACTATACCGCCAAAGCTTATTTTTGTTAAAAACTTGAAATTTGTATAAATTAGACTTGCCCAGTAAACAATTGTCGTAAGCAATAAAACAATGAATATGAGATTATCTAAAGATGATTGTATGTCCATTATGCTAAGGTAAGGGTTATACCCTATAATTATCTTTTGATTTAGTATTTACAAGGTTTTTTGTTGTGCTAAAAAACCCTGATAATAATCTAAGTCTAAGCGACTTCTTCTTGCTCAATAAGAACAAAAAATAGCGCAAAACAAAGACCCGGGAATACTAATGTAACAATTGGTGTTAAAATTGGGGGTAAGAAAGATGCTGTCATAATTATCTATCTAAGATGTTTAAATTTACGTTAGACTCTACAAAAACGTAGGTCTTAAAAGTTTAGTAATCACTAAAGCTACTTTACTATTAATATAGATTCTAACACTTTATATGTGAAAATCTTAACATAAGATTTAAAAGCTCTTTCACTTACCAAATTAATAAAAAGTTATTTATTAGAACGTATAAGAAATTTAAATATTGACAAATAAGGAGTTTTATTGTTTTATGTAATGGAGTAATTTTAGTCGCGGGATAGAGCAGTTTGGTAGCTCGTCGGGCTCATAACCCGAAGGTCAATGGTTCAAATCCGTTTCCCGCTATTTATGGATAATGGTAAATATGATGTATTTATAATAATAAATACATTTTATTCTTATTTTGTATATTAAAAGAGCAAAAAAAACAGAGGTCTAAAAAGACCTCTGTTTTTATAAGTTCTAGAAGTACTAATTACGCTGCAACTGCAGGAGCAACTAGAGCTACTGGTAGAGACTCACCAGCTGCTAGATCTAGAGGGAAGTTGTGAGCGTTACGCTCGTGCATAACTTCCATACCTAGGTTTGAACGGTTAAGGATATCAGCCCAAGTGTTGATTACACGACCTTGTGAATCTACAACTGATTGGTTGAAGTTGAAACCGTTTAGGTTGAATGCCATTGTAGCTACA
>Ga0114995_10000791_pt1 | contig 22168 bp, 24 predicted proteins | sample ArcticOcean_MG_C_11_FD_87038 | JGI IMG/M metagenome (GOLD analysis project Ga0114995, IMG submission 87038) | Marine microbial communities from western Arctic Ocean - ArcticOcean_MG_CB2_154 | ecosystem: Environmental > Aquatic > Marine > Oceanic | place: Arctic Ocean: Canada Basin | collected... | reverse complement strand
TACTTGGACCAAAGACGGCACTATGAGAAGTTCAGACTTAAACTGGGGCATGATACGAGGGGCTTATAGCGAAGACAAATGGAATGCTGCAACTAGTATTGCTGCCGAGTTTCCTTATACACTCACAGGCAAAGGCGTGGATGTTGTTATACAGGACAGCGGACTAAGTGTTGATCATCCTGAGTTTACTGATGCTAATGGTGTTAGTAGAGTAGTGGAACTAGATTGGTATGCTGCAAGCGGTATAAGCGGCACACAAAACGCCAACCATTATAGAGACTATCACGGACACGGATCGCACTGTGCGGGCACTGTAGCGGGTCGTACAATGGGTTGGGCAAAGAATGCTGCTATATACAGTGTGAAAGTCAGCGGATTAGAAGGCTCAGGCGATGCTACAGGTATTAGTATTACCAACGTGTTTGATGTTATTAAACTATGGCACAGAAATAAACCCATAGATCCTAAAACAGGATTCAAACGCCCTACTGTTGTTAACATGAGTTGGGGATACAGCGGAACACGTTCATCAATCAACGGTGGAACATTTAGAGGAAGTGCATGGACTTATGGCGATGCTGGTTTTAGTACATCAAATGAAGTTTGGGCAAATGCAGGTATTATTCCTACACTACCAACAACTAGAAAACTTAATGTTCGTGTAGGATCTGTAGATACAGATGTAGAAGAATTGATTGCCGAAGGTGTACATGTGTGTATTGCTGCTGGCAATAGTTATTATTACATTGCTGCTAATGGTGATCAAGATTACAATAACACAGTCGACTTAGGAAGCGGAAACGAGTTCTATCATAGAGGTAGTAGTCCGTATAGTACCAATGCGTTTATGGTAGGCAATCAAGATATTACATATCAAAGCGGTTTAGAACACAAAGCTGAATCAAGTTGCAGCGGACCAGGCGTTGATATATATGCACCTGGTACAAGTATTACTAGTGTAGCCAGCAAAGACAGTGCCGGTACTTGTGATATTGTCAGCAGCGGTGTTGCAACTGCAACTAGTCCGTTAGATGCTAATTTTAATCTAATGAAAATATCTGGAACATCAATGGCATCGCCTAATGTAGCAGGAATGATTGCTACTGTGCTAGAAGCTAATCCGGGCATGACGCCAGCACAAATGAAAACATTTATTCACAATAATGCAACAACTGGAATATTATACGATACTGGTGTTCCTGCTACTAACTTTGAAAATCAAGATAGTATACACGGCGGACCAAACAGAATATTTAAAACTCCGTTTGTGAATCCTGAGCCAGTAAGACATAATATATCTACTAATGCCAATATCAGATAAGTTATTGACTTTAGTTTACTGTTGCTATATAATAGTATAATAAAGGTATAAACATGTTAGAAGGTGTATTAATTTCAATTATAATAGGAGTTATCTGGAGTCAGATAATAAGCCATTGGGCTGCTAGTATATTATTGCATAGATATTACTGTCATAAACAGTTTAATGTTCCAGTATGGTTCGAAACTATCGGATTAGCAATGCTTATGATTGCTTGTATTAGAACACCCATTGGATGGATTGCAAGTCATAGGATGCATCATGCACACAGTGATGGTCCAGATGATCCTCATAATCCTAACCATGTAGGATTTTGGAAAGTGTTGTTTACTACATGGACCATACCTACTATTCCTTCAAAATATGCAAGAGACTTGTACAAGAATTCAAGATTAGTATTCTGTCATAAACATTGGCTTAAAATATTAATAGTAGTTAATCTTATTAGTATACTAATCAGTCCTTACTTTTGGATAGCATTTTGTGCTGTTCCTTTTATATTTGCTAAAATAGGGTTTGGACTTTTAAATACTGTAGGACATCGTGTTGAAGGTGGAGTAAATGTTCCATGGCTTAATTTCTTTATTGCAGGCGAAGGATTTCATAAAAATCATCACGACAACTTTAAAAGAGTTAGATTGCACAAATGGGATACCAGCGGTTGGTTAGCTGAGAAACTATTTGTTAACCGTTAACTCATTTATATATGTAAAATCGCCTGTATATATTATACCTTGTACATTACCTTCCCATAGTATTTCAATAGGCTTGTAATGTACAGTCCATTTTTTAAAAACATCATTACGTGCAGATTTTATACGTTTAAAAAATCTAGTACCCTTGTCTCTACTCCAAAAGAATAGTTTGTATTTGTCTGCTAGTTGTTCTAGCATATACATGTCTGTAGTAAAGTTATCTACCTTACTATATAAGTTATCTGTATGTTTAGTTCGATATGCATCAAACAAATAATACCGACTAAACAATCTACAACAGTTATTACTCATGTGCTGCGCACCAGATACCATAATTGGCTTATTTGTTATAGGATCAACTACAATACAATACATACTCATAGTTTCTAATTTTAACCATTTATCGTAGTTTTCGTATAACCTATCTTTTTTGCTTTCAATTTTCATTTGCTCAACTGCGTGTTTAGCTAATGCAATATCAGCCGCTGGTAGATTGATATTTTCTTCTCCGTTAACAATGTACGGAATAATTCTTATTTGTTGCACTTCATTTATCATTTATAACATTATACCATTTGTCATCAGTAATAAACAAACTTACTTGAAAATGTATTTTTTCTAAGTTACTATCTTCTATATAGTGAGGTATTGACGCATTAATCATAGTAGGGCAGCGATACGTGTGTCTATAAATCTCAGTTTGTCTATCAGCAGGATCTACATATACAATAGTATACGATTTTGGAATCATAGGATATATCAATACACCATTGCGGTCTTTATCTGTATGAACTTTTGTTTGCATTTCGGTATCATATTTGTGTATAAACCATCCAAATGGATTTTCTCGAAATGCATTGTAGTTTAACTTCTTAAATAAAGGAGTAACAATAGGATCATCTTCTTCTATTCGTATGCAATCTACACCATAATCTGTCATTTTTAAACTTTTCATGTTGCCTGTTTCAAATGCAGTTTCGTCAGAATGTACCTCTAGCGGTCTGTTTTTATTCTTAAACTTTTTAATCAACGCATCTTCATCTAACAATCCTTCTAACCAAGGAAACTCAATAACAAACTTATTTTTTATTCTACTCATTTATTATTTCTCCTGTTTTATAAAGATTTACAATTTTATCCCATGTATCAGTTTCGTTGCCATCATAATACAACGATATTTGTAATGAGAGCCTAGAAGACGTATCCGTAACACTATGATGCACCTGAGTATTACAAATAGTAGGACAAGTATAGTTATGTTTGTAAATTACATTATAGTTGTAATCTACAGTATCGTTATACGATTTTATAAAAAAATCATGAGTACTTGCTCCGTTATCTGTAAACTCTAACGTATATGTTTCTGGATTAATAGGATATACCAATACTGCACGTCTTTTAACATCAATATGCGGTCTAACCCAGGAGCCAGTTTTTTTAAAACATATCCATGCTTCTGGGGGTTTACTTAAAAATCTAGTGTGCAGTAAATCACAAATTTTATTAATCCTAAGATCGTCATTATATGAATACCAGATTACACCGTCCCAATCTGTTTCAAATGTTGGGCTACAGCTAGAACTATTATAACTTTTTAAAGCATATTCTTCTATTTTGGACTTACTAGGAAATATATCAATAAGTTGCGGAAGTTCAATTACATAATCATTTATTAATGGCAACACCTTATTTTCCTTTAAAACTCGTTGTTATAAATTGTATAATTGTTATATTTCTCAATGCTTTTATCTAACAACGCATGGTGTTTTTCGTTATCTACAACACCAGATATAATAATCTGCATTCTATCAGTATTTTTAAATCCTTGATCTGCGCCATGTTCCCATACACTGCCATCATATACAAACGTATTTGTTTCAGGAGGAAGTACTGGGTATACCTTAGTTGCGCCGCTATCCTTTGTTAAGAAAAACACTTCTTCTTCGGGTGTTGTAACATTACTCCATCTTATTCTGTATTGATTAGGGGCGCCGGCTTGAAGGAAAGGCAAACAGGTTACAGGTTCATCATAATGTGGAACAGTTGCTTTTGGCGGTTGGACAAAACTACATTGTCGTATACTCTTAAAAGGTAGCTGTTCGATAAACTCCTTCACGTGTGGTATTTCTTTTTCTACCCAGTCAAACCAAAGACTATTTGCTTCTGGTTGTATAAACTTGTTTTCTACTAAAAATAATACTAGTCCTGCACCAAATCTGCAACCGTAAGTTGCTTCAGGATTTGATTTACGAAAGGCAGGATCTTTCCAAAAACTATTAATAAGATCTAAATCAACATTAAGATACGGCAAATCAATAGGAGTACATACAATGTCTTTATATCCATTATAAGTGTCATTTATCTGTAACTTTTCGTAAGTATCTCTATCACCGGGAGGATCTTGATTACTATACTTCCTAATCGGCGTACCGTCTTCGTTATAATCTAGTTTATTTTTTTGAATTCTATGTCTTAAATGCATACGTCTAATACCAATCTGTTACCTGAGAAAATCTCACAACTTATTTCATAATCTTTTATCTTAAAGTTTTCGTAATACTTATCGAGATCTGTTACAATAGTATTGAGTAATAATCTACGATCCCAGTGTTTTTGCTTTTCTGCAGGATGCGGCTCTTGGATGATTGCATTTTTACTATTATATAAATCAATAGTTATATTTTTAAACAGTTCAAAATGATCCTGTGGGCGATATAGCAGTACGCCACTCCAAATAACCATATCAACATTGAAGTTAACTTTAATGTTGTCAATGTTATCCCAAGAAGTATTTCTAAATTCTATATTATTGTATTTGTTCCAAGTTTTATTTGCAATAGCAATAGGTTCAACACTTGTATCAAATCCCATATAACAAAAATCTGTGTATCCTTTACTATATAAAATATCTACTACAGGACCATGACGGCACCCTACATCAACAATACCCTTGGATTGTTTTTCAATTATAATATCAGCTTGTTTTTCAAATATCGGTTTTGCTGGATCTGTATCTAAATACCACATGTCATCAAATAAGTAATCTTCAATAAGAGGTACCAGTACAGGATTTGTTTCGTCGGCACCTATTTTATCAAGTTTATGTATGCTCGGCCAAGGTATAGTATTCATATTAAATGGGTAAACCTTTCTGCTGTTATATCGTACGTTTCATTAAAGTTAATAAAAAAACTTAGTCTCCAACTGTCATCTGTATTTGTTACATTATGATTTGTTCGTATATCAAACAACGCAGGTAAACTATAATCAAAACTAACTGTAGGAGTTAAGTTATCATCATAAAAGTCCAATCCAGCTTGTCCTTCAAGAAGTATTCCAATTCTGCTTCCTAACGCATGATTATCTTTGTGTATATCCATTTCATAGCCAGATGGCATATAAACAAACTCATAGCCTCTACATTCTAAATCAACTAGTTTACCAATATTGTTGCTATATTCATTATATGGCAACGGACTCATAACAAAAAATGGCCAAGTTTTATCTCCGTGTGTGTAGGAACGAAGCTGAGATTCTTTATTAGTATTAAAGAAATCTATTAATCCTTGCTTGTTATATTTTAACTTAGATAAGGGCTGGTACGGTAACATTTATAATCCTATATTTGTATAGTCGCTTGCTACTCTCCATAATAATCTATCACCCATTACTGGTGTACGCCTATGCAGTGTAATAAACTGATCCATCATTAATAAATCGCCCTCGGCAAATACGTGATGTGTTTGATAACGGCTTTTAAATATAATAGGTTTTAAGCGTTCGATTATTTTGTTATGGTCTACTGGAGTTTTACCTTGCCATGCTTTAATAATAAAGTGGTAAGGAAAGTAGAAGTAGTCTTTGCCTGTATGCGGATGTGTTCCGACTAACGGTCTAATACTACCTTTGTTTTTACTCATAAACTCAAGTTCAGGGTCGTCATCGTCTAAGTGATACATTGTATCGTTTTGAAACTTTAATCTAATTGTAATACTTTTCCAGTATGCTTGGTCTTCTTCCGACAAGTCATAAAACGGATCACTTGTATTGCAGATACTAAGAGTTGTATTAACATCGCCCTTGATGCAGTATAGTCCAATAAGAATCTTATCAATCAGGTGTCTGCTATTGCCGTTTGAATGCCAGCCTAACTCGCCGCCTCCAAACATTCCTGTCTTGTTACCGTGTTCATCTTTTCTATCTGACACTAAAAATAACTCTGGATGTTCTTTAGGATTCATAAACAAGCCTGGCGCTTCGCACTCACCTATACGTTTAAAGAATTCTACAATCTGTGCTTCTGTAAACTCTTGTTCGTGAAGTATTGAGAGACCATGCGTTTGTATTTTATTGCACAACTCTGTTAACTGTGCATCAGTATAATCATAAACTTGCAATGTCATCTGTCCCGTCTAAACTAAACATTAATGCAACGCGAGGTTGATCACTCATATTTACTACTGCATGTGGATACCCAATATTAAGAAAGTTTGCAGTACCATCTTCTAGATTGTATGCTTCAAGTTTTCCATCACGTTTAAATAAGTTTATAACATTACTTCCGCCGTACACGGGCACTATGCAGCGCACAGCGTAGCTTACATCGTAGTCTACGTGGAACGGTATAGTCTTTCCAGCAGCAAGTTTAGTGATGCGTATGCGGCTTGCAGGCGACTTACACTGCGTTACTATTTCTTCAATATAACTGCCTGTGTATTCATCAGTAGGTAGACTATACAAATGCTCCTCTCGGCGTTTTAAACGCTCTTTGATGCTGGCTGTGTGCGGTAATACTTCACTAGGTGTAGTTAAGTTTATCTGTTCAAAGTTATCGTATACATCTTTGACTAGATCCTCATGATTCATACACAGTCCAGGATTAGCAGTACGTACATCTACAAACTTATTAGCTAGAGCATCAATTTCTGCCCGCAATCGTGTTAGGTCGATGTTTAAATTTAAATTTGCTATTGTTGGCAATGTTTGTTTTTTCATAATGATAACTCCTTAAATATATTTAGTTGCATTTATTTTGTATTATAGGTAAACTGAGAGATCCAATCTTGCAACACTGCCGGACCGTCTTCGTTGTTTATACTCATCATCTGTACTATTTGCAATAAAAAAACAATCACTTGGCACTAAGTTTAACGTATTGCATATTTCTTCTTGCTGTGCTCTATACATATTAAAAGTAGTATCTATATCAAAGTTGTTAATAACCAATAGTGCTAGTTCTACACTTGTATAGTTCCATGCTTCTACATTTTTCATTAGTTCTAAACTTTCATGAGGTTCTTTAGTAAAAACAAGACCTGCACGTTGTCCGATTAATCCCCACCCTTTTGAAAAACTAAACCATATTTGTTCTGTATTTTTAGGAACAAACATTTTTTGTTTTGCTGTACTACCTAAATATGCACAATCAAGTATAACAGGATTACTAATGTCTTTTATTTGTATAAAGTTTCCTGTGGCGCAAGCAGGATTAGATATATAAAGTACTTCTTTACTATTGATATACTTAACTTTGTTACCGTTATTGCTTATCATTTGAGCGTATTCATAATCGCCTTCGATAAACTGCCACGGGCGTGTTTCAGTAGCTATCCATTGATTGATTGCATCCGTAACTCCATTAACAAAGTAGCAATGAGTAAAATCAGATAAATCAACTACATCTTTAACCCATTCTCTGTATTGTTGTTCTAGAAGATTCAATCGAGAACGTGCTTCGCCTTTGCCTCTTACAAAGTTAGTTACGTGTATGTTTTTAATTATTTCTTCAACTGCGGGTATTAAAGGACACTGTACATAAGGTGTACGTTTTAATATTTTTAACTTATGTTGCATTTTATAGATTGTACCCCTTTATAGTCTTTTTAAAATCAGCAAGTGCGCTTATTTTAGATTCATTATTAATATTAGCAACTCTTTCATCATTGTAATAATATTTGAGTTCATCGTAGTTAGAAACACTTTTTTTATGATCAAGGCTTGGATATGTAATAGTATCATTCCATTCATGCAAAGTATTGCCGCCAAACACATTACTTAACTTAGTTGGATTGTTTATAAAATCCTCATAATATATTACATTTACTGATTTCCATAAATGCGAATAGTGTGTTACTAACAAATCATAATAGTTTTGATAACGACATTTTTTAAATAAGTCAATTTCAAACTCATTTTTTTCTATGCGTATGTTGTATGTTTCATCTCTGGGCTTGCCGCCGTAGTTTCCGTTTTTCCATGCGAGTGCTGCACTTAACGCTAAACTAAACAAATCTTTTCGTTTATTAATTATTAAGTTCCAGTCGTTGGTATTCACTGGATGATCTAAAGAATGATCATGTACTATAGCACTAGTATTATTTTCTATGCTATTAAATACTTCCGTTGGATTATTTTTAAAAATACTATAGTGTTTATAACCGTGTTTTACAAAATGACTTACAATTAAATGACTTGCTGTTCGGCCGCCAGTTTTTAAAAGATAGTTTTCATTATTCATAAGTTATCTAACTGTTAGGTTATTTGAAACAAACTCAACAGTTTCCTTGCATATTATAGCATTAACTACTAACCATAAACTTTCACTAGATGCAGACGCATTAAATAACGTATGTTCTTTTGTTGTATTTACTGCATACATCGACCCTTCTTGCCAATGTAGTGTTCTGTCTTCGATCATAAATCTTGTATTTGGAGGGTTACATGAATGAATAGGAATGATTAATCTAAAAGTTTTTTGATGCTGTCCTGCATGATCTCGGTGTGGTGGAAAAAACCCGCCGGGTAGTAGTTTTAAAAAATGCGTACGGACGCAGTAAGGTAATATATCTTTCAGCACGTTTCTTACTTGCTTACTAGCATAATACACTTCAGTAGGTTGTTTAAAATCTAATTCAGAAAAATCTGTATTGTACTGTTTGTTCCATTCATACAACGAATTAAGTGCAGGGCCAGGACCAACTGCTCCGCGTTCATTGAGTACACACAATCCTTGTCGACGAATCCAAGGTTTTAAAACATTATATTGAGACCAGTTAGATTCAAACGGTTGCAGTTCTCTAAATAGCTCAGGGCTATCTATTTTTACATTTAGTTTTATTTGGTCGCCGTATTGATTAATATACTCTATCATACTATTTTCCGTTTAGGTATTTTACTATCAGCACTGCTTACACAACTACCCGTTATACAAGGCATAGCGTTGTCAAACAGTTTAAATCCTGTTTCAATATTTCCCAATGGTACATCGTGGCAACTATAACTGCGCTTTACACTGCCATCAGGTTCTCTAATAATAATACCTTGATACCCGGCGTTGCAACTCCATCCTTCAAACTTGTTGAAGTTAAATGCATTAAAACGTTCAGCTTGATCCATGTACCATGCTTTACCATCTTTATCTCTAAACTCTATTTGCATGTGCCAAGGTACACTTGCATCCGGTGTATACATTGAGTCTCTAGGTATTTTAAATTTAGGGGTTGGGCGAGCAGCCCATTTACGCTTGCTTTCTGTGTACGCACGTTGCGGCATACCGTTGTGCAAACGTTTTAGGTTGTCATCAGTATACCCATCTACTACTCGGCTTGCTGTAGGGTCGCTTTGAGGCTTTAGCGTTACATTTATACCTTGCTTGTGGAAGAACAATGCATTGTCCCAATCTTTTTCAAACCACTCTGGCACCATAACCATGTTGATTGTAACTTGTACATCGTGTTCTTGACAAAAGATTAACTTGTCAGCAAAGTCTTGCATTTTTTCAGGCGTGTTTAGATGTTCTGTATGCAAACTTGCTGTAATACTTGCACGATGGAATGGCTTTACTGCCTCTACATACTGCTCAAACCAAGCCATATTGCGTGAGCAGTTGCTTGTCATATGTACACTTGTGTAGCTGGTATTGTCTACATCATCTGCTAAGTGCCCAATCATGTCTAAGTAGCCAGGATGGAAAGTAGGCTCGCCACCACTCAAGCTAAAGTGAAATCCATTAAACCCATTACTTCTAGCCTGGCGTTTAATCTCATCGATTGTTTTGAGACATAGCTCGGTAGGCCTGTGGTCTTTTCTATCGCTTCTTGCATAAGGCCAGCAATACGAGCATTTGTAGTTGCAGAATCTTCCCAGCAACCAACTAACCGTAAAGATGTCTCTATATAAGAGAGTTCTCTGTCCAACCGCTACGATATCGTCAAACGGTATCCTAGTAAAGTCATAGTTGCTCCATTTTAAATCTTCATTCATACTTGTATTATAACATCTTTATTTGCTGTTGTCAATCTGATATTTTATATTAGGAGTATCTTCATGCAGGTTATTACATTTTTTTTGTATTGGTTCTCCAAACGGATTTGGAATACTAGGTGTGCCTTCAGGGTAGGCGTGTTGGCCTACTGGTAAAATCACTCGCAGCGTGGTATTGTCTTTTCCAGTGATACGTGGACCAAGACTAATAGGATCTTCAATACATTCGCAAAAGCTGGTTAAAAATCCATTAGACTGAAGTAGGTATGTTAATGCCATTAGTGCCATTCCTATTTCTAGAGAGGCTATATATGGTTCAGGATCAAGGCAATGTGTAAAACAAACTAATACAGGAGCCAAAGTTTGATTATTAAATCTATCCCAGTGATCGGCTGGATCTCGTGGCATGGTTCCATAAAAAATGTCTTTTCTTAGTTGTCTATCGCTCCAGTCAAGTATATCTATTTGATACGGAAACTGGTGTTGTTTGCTGGGCATATTAGAAGAAAATAGTTCTATTACATTTTTAAAAGCATCCATATCAAAGTCTTTGGTAAGATCAAAGTTGAATGTAGATCGTCTCTTATTATATGTTCTATTAAACTTATTAGCCATGACTACTCCGTATTCAAACATATTTATCAACATATTTTAATCAAATATCGGAACAGTTGGTTTTGTATTAGGTATTTGATCAACACTATTTTCAAATACTGCTTTGTCAACATGTGAATATAAAACATCTTGGAAGTTTTCTTTGTATGCACTCTTAGGAGCACACAGTCCACAACTACAAGTTTGCTTTGGACATATTATAGTAGGCATAGTGCCGGTTTCTAACTTTTGTTTTAAGTCTGCAATAATCTTGTAGCCTTCGCTTATCTTTCCTATCGATCCTCTAGTCTGATCAAACTTTGCTTGACAGGTTTGATGATGAAACACACTATCTGTTTGCTGTTCTAGATGCAAGAAGAACCAGTTAACACTGCAATGCCACCCTTTAAAATCTCTAAAATCTACAAAGGTGCTTTTACGACTATCACCGTTTGCACTTAAACACATTTCTCTTTGGCCGCAGCAAGGCCTGCCAATTTCGTATCCTGCTTTTTTTACATCATCTTTAGGCTTGTCTTTTTTAACTTTTGGAGTAGTGTCTATTTTATCATTATTCAAGCTGGCATTTTTATACTTCCAATAGTTTTTCATATAGTCTAACTGATCGTCAGTATACTGATGAGCCATAGCACTTGCACTACCCGGCTCTTCGCCAATAATACGAGGAACATATTTAATGTCATTATCGTGTAGGAAATCGCAAAGTTCTTTACATTCATCAAAATACGCTGCATGAAACATAACATTTACATTTAATGTGAACTCATGAGCAGGGCCGTCATTGCGAAATTGTAGTATTCTGTCTTTGACTTGCTGTTTGAGTTTTGGATCGCTTTCACTATGATAACTTACTGTTGCATGACGAAAGTTTTCCATCACTGCCTTGCCCATCTTTTCACTCATGGCGCCATTTGTAGTCAATGAAAATACAGCGCCCCAGCGATCTGCATAGTTTTTTTCATATTCTTCTTTTAAATATTTTGCAAATGGAATAAAGTTAGGATTTACTGTAGGTTCGCCACCGGTAAAACTTATAGCTGCATGTTTATGTTCTCTATATAACATGTATGTATCCATGTATTCAAACAAAAAGTTTGTGTTTGCTTTTAACTCATCCAATGTAGCATGAGTACTAAAGTTGTCATGGCGGTGAGCCGGGCAATAGCTGCAATCGTAGTTACAGCGGCGGCCTAAATCCCATGTCACTTGAAAGTTTTTACCTGTAAGTAAATCTATTGTATCAAAACTCATTTAAAATATCCTTCAAACATTGGTTCAACGTCTATTAGTGACTCTTTTCTCATTTTATCCAAGGACTTTGTATAGGTAACAAAATAATCCCAATGTTCTTCGTAATAACTTTCGCTATTCATATATTTAACAATCCCATTGCGTATATTTGTTGCAGAACGTATTACATAATCAGGATAGTTATTATCCTTGACCCATTCTACAAATTCATCAAACTTATCAGTAGCAATAGATTTTAATTCAGGTGGCAATACCCTAATATTTAAATGTTCAGGATTGTGTGCAACATGATGACTAACTATAGGCTTTCTTCTAGTTCCGTTTATTTTTTTAAAGTTACTATCTTGCAGTTTCCATTTCATAAAATCAATCATATGAAAAATGTTATATGCTGTAACTGTAAATGCAAGCCAACTCTGTATGTTGTCTGGCATTGTATCCAAGGTGGTTAAGTTTTTGTGTAGTTTATCCCATTTAGCAGGATGACGCTGGTACTCTAATACCTTACCCATTCCGTCTATACTTGCACCTACTCGTACATGCTCAAACTTTTCCCATAACTTCATTACTCTAGGAGGCAACGTACTCATATTAGTATTATATTCTACTGTCATATTTTTAGCAGCATCCAAGTCAATGCATTTTTGCAAAAACTCATAATGCCTTTCAATAAGCATAGGTTCGCCGCCGGCAAAGTAAACATGTTTGATGTTGTAAACGTTTGCTTCTAGCTGCTCCCAAAAACCTTCATTGTTTGGCCAATCAAAATCACTAGCACTAAGTTTTCCATTTATATCATGAATTGTAACTTCGCCACTAGTATCACTGAACGTATTTTTACCTGTTAGTTTTATCCAATCTTCAAACCATGCATTACTATCGCTTGGGCCGCACATGCGACATTTAAGATTACAAAAGTTACCAAATCGTAAATCGTAATAAACTACCGGAGTTTGCTCAACATCAATACTACCATCCGACGCGGTGTCGTTTAAAGCGTCAACTATTCTATATGGCCATTGTGCATTTTCATATTGACGTCTACTTAGTAAGCCGTTGTCCTCTTCTTTTTGACACCGACCACATTCTTCGCTCCATACACCGTGTAACATATTAGATCGTATATTTTTCATTAGATCTGCATTACGTGCTTCTTGTAAGTTATCAACACCAGAGTTATATGCGACACCATCCGGTTTACGTATTACACCTTTGTTTCTTGTTACGTTTGCTTGACAACAAACCCTAAGATCGCCATTGGACCGTACAGCCTGGAATATCCAAGGAATAGGACAAAATGTGTTTGTCATAATATGTTCCTATCAGTTAACTGGTCTTTAATCCAGTTAGCTTGCCATTTACTGCCTTCTACACCAAAATGGTCGCCATCGTCTATTACATATTTTTTAAATTTTCTTTCGCCTAACGCTGTAAACACACTAGGCACACCGTTCGCCCTTCTATGATGAAAATAAAAATCTACCTTTTCCTTTATGTAGTTTATATAAGCTCGATTGTCTAAATCCATGTGTTCATCTGTTAGTCTTTTATAATATTCTACGCCAAACTTATGTTTTCTACGATCAGATTCTAAAAACTTTTGCGAATAAATTGTACCCATATTAATACGGTCAACAAAATTGCCATATTCTTCGTTCAAGCAATAATAGTTGTCAGTTTTTTGATACAGTATATCTTTAGCCTTGTGAGGCTTCCACCATGTAAAACGTCCTGGACTTGTTACTTGAAAAAGTTTTACATCGAACGTTTTATCTTGCATTACCTGCTCTAATAAATGAGTATGATAAACTATACTTGTTCCAGCAAGGGCAAAGTTATAAAAGTTATGCTGTGGATATAACTGACTTAGGTACATAACCCAGTTAGTAAATACTTCTGACTGTAACCCTTGAGTCCAACTACAACCAAACACTGCAATATTTTTAGACTTCATATTTTTTAAACTCCGGTAATACATCATACAGATTTTGACCACGACTTTGGTCTAGTTGTTTACTATAATAATAGAACTTTTCTAGTTTGTCAACCCAGTTCTCGGCGTTCATATAATCAATTACTCCTTGAACTTTATCTATATGTGTATAGTTAGATAATGTTTCTGTAACTTGTGCTTTTAGTTCTTGTGGTAATACTCTGATGTTAAGTTCTTCTGGATGGTTTAGTATGTTTAAATAGATCTTATGTCCAAACGGTTCTGCCCAATCTAAAAATTCATGCAACCGTGTTATATTATACATCTGCACTGTGCAATGTATTTCATTTACTACGTTATCAAGTTGTCTTACTTTTAAAAAGTTTTCTTGTATCTTGTCCCAGTTACTAGGATAACGAATATATCTATCTAAATCGCCTACAGCATCAATACTTACATTACATTTGATTGCTTTAAACTCTTTCCATTTTTCTAATAGGTAGTTTGGAATGTTTGTTAGATTAGTGTTATATTTTATTTTTACTTTTTTTGCACGACCAGACTCTATTATTTTATCAAGTATGAATTCGTGTTCTTTAATGATAGTAGGTTCACCACCGGTGAGATATACTTCTTCAATAGTTGGTAATATAGCAGCAATGTTGTCTTCAAACTGTGTGTAACGATACCAAGGCCATTGCTCGCCACCGAGTCGCTTGACTTCTTCTTCTGACAATGGATCATTAATCAAGTGCCATTCGTCTAGCCATTGATTACTAGCATAAGGATTGCACATACGACATTTAAGATTACACATATTTCCTAATCTAATATCTGCATATACTATGTTTAGTTCGGGTGCTTCTGTATATTCTTTATCTTCTAGCCACCTATCCATCCACGATTGACGTAAACTTTTTATGCCAGCGTCTTCTTCTTTCCAACAACGTGAACACATCTCTGGTCGTTCACCAGCTAACATTTGTTTACGTAGATTTACATAATCTGGACTATTCCAAACTTTGTCAAGTGGCACCTTGCCCATTTTATAAGGTTTGCCAGTTTCAGGATCTTTGATGAAGTTTTTTCCAGGAGTACTGTTGCAGCAAGGACGAAAGTTTCCACTTGCATTAGTAGCAATGTGCATCCATGGAAGATTACAAAATGTTTCTGATGGCGGATTAAGTTTTGACATATGCTCACTTTATAATTATAAATATAGATATACTGTACTTAGTTTTTTTCAAAAGGAATGTTAAAAAATATGAAACCTGTAATTGGCATTGTTGGTAGTAGCTTTAGTCAGGGCGTGCAGCCCTACACAAAAAGATACAAAAATAAAAACGGATCTGCCTTTACTCTGCCGTTTGAAAATCATCTAAATAAATATTATCCTGACATTAAATTTATTAATGTCGCAAAATCAGGGAAAGGAAGTGAACGATACGTACATAATATAATACATTTAAAAGAACACTTTAATGTTACTCATTTACTTCTTGAAAATATCGAAGACCGTACTTTAAACCATATACAAACAGAAACTAAAAAATGCAAAGAGTTACTTAGAGAAATATCGCAAGATAACAGTCGTTGGGAAGAAGTAGCTAAAGACTTCTCGCTAGGTGATCCGTTTTTAGGGCATCTTATAGGTCGTAATATAAAAACGTTTGATGCAACTGATACTGCTCTTGAAGGAGTTACTACAAAAAGACTAACACATTATTTTAGTGTAATTGATTATCACTTTCATGCAGATAAATCATCCAAACTTTACGGATTAAGAAATGTTGAAAATACTGTTAAACTTTGCAAATTGCTAGGCATCAAACCAATACACTGGAGTCAACGGACGCACCCTGTTTTTCGTAATGATTTTGGAATGGGGGTAGTGGAATTTATGTCAACATGGAAGCGGCATTTTTCAACGTATAGCTGTGATGGTACACATTGTAATGATTATGCTGTTGATAAACTATCTCAAGAGTATTTTAAAGTTATTATAGATCGCGCACTTTAGAAATTTTGTTAACTAAATGCTCTGCCAGTTTTTTATGAGTATATTCTTTAAAATGTCCTTGAGGGAGTATATCCTTAGGAGTACTATAGTCTTGTAGTGTATAATCATTAAAACGTAAATCCTTTAATGCTACTCCTGGTCTGAATGTGTTAGTAGTATTGATTACATCAATCATGTACACATTAGGATACATTGATTTTATCATATGATATATTCCTGCATTTGCTGCACTCCAAAAGTAATCACACGGGCCGTCTAATAACATCATTTTATGTAGTTGTTGCAGATGTTTTTGCTTATGTGTTTTCATCCAGTTGAGATTTCGATTTCCGTCCCATTGTTCTTCTTCAAACATAAATCTGTATATATGTGTGTAACCAACAAATACAATATCGTTTTGCCAATCGATATGCTTTTCTTGTACAACGCTCAACTCGTGCAAAGATCTGTCTGCACCCGATCCTTTTATAGCACAGTTACCTAAATCGTATCCTAACATTTTTGCAACTTGTCCACTATACGACAACTGCTTTTCTTGTTCTAATAAGTCTGTAGTATCATATAAATCGTGTAATAAATCACTCCATTTATTTCTCACATATCCAAGTTTACTTTCTGGTACTTCCCAAATGTTGGTTGTTCCGGCATGATCTAACATCCACTTATCTGTATCAATGTACTGCAACACTCCGAGTTCAGTGCCAAGGGTATGACTGCATCCAAAACTCCAAACTTTAGGCATAATAGTTACTCCATTTTTGATTTCTTAATTTGTCTTGTATTGTTGTTTGTTTTTTAAATCTTTTAAATAACGCTATGTTAAAGTCTTTATAACTGTTAATTAAACTTTTGACATCTTCGTGGTCTACATCTTTTAAAAAGTCAGTCGTTAATATTCCTTCTACCCAAGGATGTAAATATTCAGGAGTATGTAACGGTGTCATATACAGTGTAGTGTCTTTGAAATAGTTTACAATATTTGGTACATCTCTGATATTGTATACGCTTATTATTGATACTACATTTAAATTTTCAATATTACTCTTTATTTTGTTAAACCTATTGTTAAACTTGTCCCACTTACCTGGCCATCTTATATATTCATAAACTTCACCGATACCATCACAACTTACAGACATTGTTATGTTCTTAAATTTATCAAAGAGTTTATAATAAGAATCTTTAACTAATAGACCGTTGGTTATAAAACTTAATTCAATTTCATGTTTGTTATTAAGGCTTTCTAAAAATTCTATAATCAATGGATTTGAAAAAGGTTCGCCGCCAGTAAACTTTAATAGTTTTATGTCTAAATTTTTAATCTTTTCCAGCGCCCTTGTATCCCACGATTTATTGTAATTGGGCATTTCAAACTTTTCCCAAGGTTCATTTGGATTTTTTTGTATTTCCATTTCTAATACAGAACTTATATTAGGCGCACACATTCTACAGCCTAAATTGCATAAGTTGCTTAATTTCATATCAAAGTATTCAGGTACAAGAGTAGTATTGCCTTTGCTATCTGTAGAATTTAAAATTTCGTCAGTTCTGTCCAAAAACATTTCTACCATAGAATTTCGTATACTACTTTTACCTAACTTTTCTAAATACCAACAACGACTACACTCTTTTGGTTTTTTTCCTGCTAATAAAGCCTTGCGTATATGAGATAGTCCTTTGATGTTTTCTTCTAGTGAGTTATCCCAGTGGGTATCTTTTTTACTAGGATTATAACAACAACAAGGTCTATAAGTACCATTAGTAATACTACTTGCAGCTAACCAAGGTGCAGGACAAAATGTATCACTCATAATATTTCTCCTTTAAATAATCAAATTCTGTGTAGTAATCAAATATACATTTTTTTGTAACACGATCCTGCGCTCTCATCCATTTAACAAATATATCTTCAAACTCTGCATTAGAAGGTTTGTCTATCCATTTTAAAATTTTATCAATACTTTGTTGTGCATGATTTAATAATCTCAAAGATCCATTTGTTTTTACATATTCTAGTCCAATATTACACTTATCTTTTACGTCTTGTTTTTGCCATTCTGGCAAATTACAAATATCCATTACTTCTGGATATTGTACAAAACTAACGTGCAAACGAGAATCTAAATCAGTAAAAAACTCTATAACTTTATCAATCTTTACAATATTTAAAACATTAATTGTGCATGTGGCATGGAGGTCAAATGTGCGGTCAGCAATTTGTTCTGCCATTGTAGTTTTTACTATGTTCCAGTTGTTAACTAGTTTATTGAGATTTCCGCCTTCTCTAATAAATTCATATGTACTAGGATCAGCGTCTATACTAACACGACATATAACCTTTTTATAATCTTTCCAATAATCCAACACATTATTTAAATAATGCAAGTTGGTATTGTATTCCAGTGTAATATTTTTTGCATAAGGTTCCAGCACTTTGAGCATCTCGTAATGCATCGGATGCATTAGTGGCTCGCCACCAGTTATACGTATCATGTCTAGATTAGATGCAAAACTTTTAAGCTGTTGCATAGTATCTTCAGGAAGTTCATTTATACTATAATTAAGATTTCCATCTGATAACTCTTTTACAGTATCATAAAAATCAGAATCTTTTTTACATTGTGTTACCCATTGACTACTAAACTTAGGACTACAATGACGACATTTCATATTACACAAGTTACCAAACCTAAATTCCATATCGCGCGGAAACGGAGGGTTGATCAAGTCGTTAACTTTTTCAAGTTCTTTTATTTGTGGTGCATAATCCTCTAATACTTGCTGACGAGTGCTTTTGATGCCTGCATCTTCCATTTGCCAACAACTTTTGCAACCCTCGGGCTTTTCGTTGTTAAGATGCTGCTTACGAAAGTCTTTCCACTTATCACTATTCCAAATGTCTACTAAGCTATTATTAGTGTAGTCGCCTAAGTTTTCATGACAACGCCAGCAGGCTGTTGCAGTTTTGTTAGGCTTGATGTTCATATGTAGGAATGGCATAGGACATTTAAACATAGTATTTCTCCATATAAGGATGTACATCTAATAAAGATGTGTTTCTGCTATGATCTAATATGTTGTTTGTTTGGAAGAAACTTGTTAAATCAGTTTTTTCATTTACACACTCGTGATTTATAATATTGATTAAGTTTTGTATATTTCTTTTTTTTGGTCCATTAAAAAATGTATTATTCTTTATAACTTCTAAATCGATAATCTGCTGTTGTGCGTCATTGATACTCCACTGCGATGTTCTTAAGTACACAGGAGATTTTATTTTATCAAATGTATACTGCCAATGCGGAAGATTATAATTCATATATTTTACTATATAACTCATTCTACGTAGATTTAAAACATTTACTACACAATGCAACCCTAATGTAACTTGCTTTCGGTTATCTAAATACAGTTGAGTAAACTTTTCTAAAGTGTCTTTAACAGTGTTGAAGTTTCCATCTGTTCTAAAATAATCAAACTGTTCTTCAACATCATCTAAACTAATAATGATTCTAAGTTTTCTAGCCTTTTTCCATAAGTTTACAATATCATCCGAAGGCCATATACTTCCATTTGTAACATATTCTAAAAATACATTTTTTAAAATATCCATGTCGTTGAGTTTTTTTAAAAACTTATCATGATTTTTATTAATCAATGGTTCGCCGCCGAGTAGTTTTACATGGGTTAGATTTTTTAAACCTTCAATATTAAATGCTTCAATGTCAGGTTCTAATAATGTTTTATTGTTTACAGGTCTTCCTAATAATATGTCTTCCTTATACCATTTGCTGCTACTCAACGAATCACAATGTCTGCATCTATAGTTACAATGATTACTAAAAGCAATTTCTAAACTATGTATACGATCAGCAGGCGATAGATTATTTAATGTAGAAAAATCTTTTCCTGCATTATTGTATTGGCGCATACTTTGACGATTTGATTTTTTTTCTTCAAACCAACATTTACTACATTCTTTAATCTGAATGCCATTTTTTAAATCATTTCGGATTGACACAAGTGCTGGATCTTCAAATATATTACTTATTGGCTGCGAGCCTAGATCTACTCCTGTTGTTTTTCCGCTATGACGGCAACACGGGCCTACTTGTCCAAGTGGGTTTATAGCTAAATGTGTTTCTGCCATCCAACAACGTGTCATTATAAGTTACACCTTTCTTTACAAATAATCAAAGGATTGTTTTCAAATGTATTAGGTAAATAATTTTGGAAAAACGGATGATCGAGAATTTCCGTTAATGTAAAGTATTTTAAATTATTAAATCCTTCGCCGTATTCTATTTTCTTTTCATCTAACCAATTAAAACGTATTTTACTTGGATGAGCACTAGCCATACTTAAATAACAACACGGCCAAACTTCTCCTAGTTGATTTATTTGTATTTTAAGTTCTTGTTGCCAAGGACATTTGGATCCAGATGTCCTTGATAGCCTTACAACGTTATTTTTTGACTCGTTACTAGAGTATGCATAAAGAGAATTTAGTTCATTAACTACACTAGATGAAGGCGCAGTAATTACTTCTTGTGGAAACTCTTTATATTTGTCAACTTCGATGCTTGCTGAAAAACTACGATTTAAATTAAATGCACAAAATTTCATTGCCCTTGCTAGTTGACTTGCTTCCTGTATTTGGTGCTTGTTGTGATCAAATACAATCATCCTCCATCTAGCGTTTCCGCCAGCAGAAATAAAAGAATTTGCATTTTCCATAATACTGTCAAACTTTACTCCTCTGCGATAAACGTGATTTGTATCTTCTAATCCGTCTATACTAAAAACTACCATTGTAGAAGGAAACTTTTTTGTAATAGTTGCTAAGTCTTTCCAAAACTGAATATTTCGTGCACCGCCGTTGGTATGGATAGTCATTGCTATACCCGGAGTTTGAGAATAAAGATATTCTAACATTTCAATAATTTCAGGATGATTAGATAAGTCGCCATAGTTTCCGTTAAAAGAAAGGGTACTAACAGAGTATTTTTTACAATATTCAATAATATGTTTCCATACTGTCCATGACATATGTTCAAGTTTAACTCGCGGATTTAATGGGCCGCCGTTAATGTTCCTTATGCACGATCCGCAAAAACTATTACAATAACTTGTTACATCTATTTGTATTTCAAATATATCGTTAAACGTTGGTGAACTTCTGTTAATATCCGTAATCATTTGTAACTCCAGTATATGTGTATTTAACTGCGTAGTTTACTCAAGTGTATTATCCTGGTGTTTAAAGATACGTTACATAGTCATTTTTGTTAGGTTTTGGACTTTGTTCGTTTGGAAGAAGTTCGTATGATTTTTTTATTGGGCAATAATATTTTTCGGCATTATTTTTATAACCAATGCCTATAAAAAGCACAGGATCGTTTCCTGTTATTTCTTTTATTGTTTCTCTGTCTTGAATACAAGCGCAACATCCTGCTGCTAATCCTTTTGATACTGTACTTAACATTACTTGCTGTGATGCAATGCCGATATCTAACCATGCTTCGTTTTCATATTTAAGGTCGGGTCTGCCATCGATATTGCTTTCATGACGTATACTAAACATTAATAACCACGGCGCTAGAACTTGAGGATTATATCGTGTTACTGGTCGAATAACTTTGTGAGCATGTGTAGTTGCATAGATAGCAAGTTTTCTATCTTTGTTTGCATAGTTAGCAATAACATCAATGTTATATCGTGTTCTACGCTGTTTACTTGGTGCAAAGTTATGTACATCATCAATAATAGCATCAATTAAATACTGGTCCGGAACTTGTTCTTTCCAGTTAAACGTCATTATTCTATTGTTGCAGACATAATCCCAAGATACATCATCATAAGTTGAAATAGGAGGTGGACGCTTACTCATAGTTTATTCCATATAGTTAGATAAAGTTGGTACTACTGTATTTATATTTTTACTTTGTTTATAAATGGTTCAATCTTATTCCACAACTCAGGATTTAAAGTTTTCCAGTGTTCTGTTCGTAATTTATTAAATGTGTTGTCCATTCTCAGAAAATATCCAAAGTCGCCTTCTTGAGCTAAAT
>Ga0114995_10000785_pt1 | contig 22255 bp, 20 predicted proteins | sample ArcticOcean_MG_C_11_FD_87038 | JGI IMG/M metagenome (GOLD analysis project Ga0114995, IMG submission 87038) | Marine microbial communities from western Arctic Ocean - ArcticOcean_MG_CB2_154 | ecosystem: Environmental > Aquatic > Marine > Oceanic | place: Arctic Ocean: Canada Basin | collected... | reverse complement strand
GTCTGCACAGGATATTAAATATAAATTGTTGTGCCGCGGCCAATAGGCTCGCAAAGTGGTTGAGTTATTAGTGGCTAGAAGATTATAGGCCAGTTGCTTACCTGCTCGAATAGCGTGCACTCCGGAGCGCTGTAAGTGTGTGGTGGGCCTGCTGCAAATATCTCCAGCGGCAAATACATTAGGGTGAGAAACACTGCGCTGAAACTCATCTACCAGCACAAAGCCCTCAGCATCCAAAGCTAACCCAGAGTCCTCAAAAGATAGAGCTGGTTTTGCAGTGCTTACACGCAAGTGGAAGTTTTGCATACTGGGTTTGGCTACGTTAGCAGACATGGCTTGTGAAAAATCTATGTATTCATACACCAAGGTAATGTGGGCTTTTTTTAGCTGGCGCATTATCAAGTGGCGCACCTTGCTGTTAAAACTGCTCATCACACCATTTGGGCCTGCATAAATAATAATCTTATGTTCCAGCTTGGCTCTATAAGGCATCATATGACGCGCAGCAAGCGCAATTTCTACAGCACCAGCGCCGCCACCAGCTATGGTAAGCGTGGCAGGAAGTTTGAGGTTTAGTTGCTGCTGCCACGCTTGCCACGTTTGTGTAAAGGCATCAAAAGGCTTTACTGCAACCCACTCATTAAGCGCTGCAATATCACCAACTAAGTTGGGCTGGCTGCCTATGGCAAGAGACAAAAGATCGTAATCAAGGGCACTTTCATCATGCAAAACCAGCTGCTGCTGTTGCGCATTGAAATGGGCAAGTTTGCCAAGAATAAAAGTCACCCCTGCCCTTGAACACAAATTTTTTAAATCTATCTGGCAGGTTTCCAGCGCATAGGTATTGTTGATCCAGCCGGGTAACATGCCAGAATAAGCTTGTTTTTTAGTGGGTGATATCAAGCTAATTTTTAAACTTGGACAAGGTTTATTGATGAGCTGCTCAAGCATGATCACATGGGCGTGCCCACCGCCTACTAAAACCAGATGCTTCATAAAGATTGTAGCTCACAGTCAAACTGTTCTGTAGTCACGCTAGCTTGGGCCCTATCACTATATCTAGCACCACTTACTGTGTGTTGATTGATCAGTTTGTTTAGTTGGCCCATCACTTCATCATCTAGCAATAGGTTATTGGCGCCTATATTTTCTTCTAGGTGCTCTAAATTTTGGGTGCCTGGAATAGCGATGACGTTTTTACCTTGGGCGATCACCCATGCCAATGCAAGCTGCGCAGGAGTGCAACCTTGGCGTTTAGCCAAATTTAAATAAGCAGGTAATAAAGACAAGTTTTTGGGGTAGTGGTGGGCATTGAAGCGCGGCATGCTTTGGCGCAAATCTTGCTCACTAAACAACGTGGTGTCATGTAATTTATTAGTTAAAAAACCCCTGCCTAAAGGGCTGAAAGCCACATAAGCGGCACCAATTTGTTGGCTGGCTTTAAGCACTTCTATTTCTGCATTACGTGTCCACAAAGAATATTCTGACTGAATAGCACTAATGGGGTGCTCTGCATGGGCTTTATACAGATCGTTTGCGCTGATTTCAGACACCCCCACTGCGCCTATTTTACCTTCGCGCGCTAAGTCGCCCAAGGTGCCTATGCTGTCTTCAATAGGCACTGTGAAGTCACGCCTGTGTAAATAATACAGGTCTATATGATCAGTTTGTAAGCGTTTTAGGCTGGCTTCACACGTTTGTCTTATATACTCAGGCCTGCCATTCACATGGGGTTTACTGTCAGGTGTTTGACCAAAGCCACATTTACTGGCCAAAAAAAACTCACTACGCCGCGCGTTAATAAATTGGCCTAGCATGGTCTCGTTGTGTCCATGACCATACACTGCTGCTGTATCTAGCATGGTGTAGCCTAGATCTAATGCTTTGTGAAGAAAGGTTTTGCAATGAGTATCGCTACTTTTTTCACCGTAGCCGTGAGATAGGCTCATACAGCCCAAACTCACTGCAGATACGCTTTGGTTGGCAAGTAGTCGTGTGTGGTTGGCCATGGTGTAGCTCCTTTAAAAAGCACTAACATAAAATACCAGGCCTAGTTTCTAGGCTTAGCAGTGCTTTGTAAAGCGCGTTTTAAGCCAGTGTGCAACAAGCAACAAGTTAACTCACCACACCCATCACATTAGTCTCAGCGATGACTCTGTCATCACCTATAGTTTGTAATACAAACCATAGGTCTCGCCAGCCCTGACAGTGGCTAGTTCTAAATTTCAACAAATCTGTAGCGTTGGGATCTAACAACAAAAAATCGGCTTCTTTGCCGACACAAAAACTACCAATTTTATCATCTAGATCAAGAGCTTTAGCGCCGCCTAAAGTAGCTAGGTAGAGGCTTTGTTCTGGGCTAACGTTATGGCCTTTTAATTGCTGCATTTTATAACCATCTGCTAGGGTATGCAGCATGCTAAAGCTAGTACCACCTCCCACATCAGTACCCATACCTATTTTAATGCCATAGTTTTGGAGCTTCTTCATAGGGAATAGCCCTGAGCCAATAAACAAGTTAGAGGTAGGGCAATGGGCAATGGCAGAGTCTGTTTTTGCCAGCCTGTCACACTCTTCATCACATAAGTGAATGCCGTGAGCAAATACGCTACGTTTGCCCAGCAAACCTGCTTGGTCATAGACGTCTAGATAGTTTTTTGCCTTAGGAAAGAGCTCTTTCACCCACTCTATTTCATCTACATTTTCAGATAAATGGGTGTGCATATACACCCCTTCATGTTCGGCTAATAAGCGACCTGCAGCTTTTAGCTGCTCATCTGTTGAGGTAGGCGCAAACCTTGGCGTTATAGCATATTGTAAACGATCTACCCCGTGCCATCGTTGGATAAGCTGCTTGCTTTGGTCGTAACTAGATTGGGCAGTGTCCAGCACATTATCTGGCGCGTTGCGATCCATCATCACTTTACCCGCAATAATGCGCATGTTGTGTGCTTGTGCTTCGCTAAATAGTGCATCTACAGACTCGCTATGCACAGAACAAAATACCAAGGCTGTAGTGGTGCCATTTTGTAATAGTTGGTTAATAAAGACCTTAGACACCGCGGCCGCTTTTTCTGGGTCTTTAAAACTTGCTTCCACTGGAAAGGTATAGGTGGTTAACCAATCTAAAAGCTGTGTGCCATGAGCTGCTATCATTTGTGTTTGCGGATAATGAATATGGCAATCCACAAACCCTGGCACTAAAAGATACTGGCTACAGTCTTCTATTTTAGTGGATTGCTCAGGGGTTAGTTCATGCTCTAAAGACTCATAAGGGCCCATTTTATGCACTAAACCATGTTTTACCCATAGCAACGCATCTGCGTGATACTCCACTGCGTTAGCATCTTTGTCTGGTTCACCTAGGCAGTGTAATAGTGGTCCTCTTAGCAAACGCTCAGACATGATGTAACGCCTCTTTTGTCGATGTATTTGCTATATTAATATTTACTTGGGTAGCTTGCTGGGTAACGCCTTGCGCGTTTTGATATAACTCCATCACTTGGGCTGCTATAGCAATGGCGACTTCCATAGGGTGCTTGCCACTTATTCCAGCTTTGCCCATGGGACAATGCAAATGTTCAATAGTAGTTTGCGCATAGCCTTTTACTGCAAGCCTTTGGGCAAACTTACGCCCTTTAGTCACCGAGCCAATCACGCCTAAGTAGCTGCTATCACCTCTATCAAGTACCGCTTGAGTGAGCGCTAAGTCGACCCCATGATGATGGGTCATTATTAAATAACAGCTGTTTGGCATACAATCTGCCACATGGTCTTGGGGGTGCTCTTCATGCACGCCCTTCACCCCTTCTGGCAATTGTTTAGGCAGCATGTCATAGCGGCTATCTACCCATGTTACTTGCACGGGTAATTGAGCTAACAATGGTACCAAGGCCCTACCTACATGGCCTGCACCAAACACCACTACTGGCATTTTGTTGGCACTAAACACTTCATACATTAAGCTCACCTTGCCACCGCAGCATTGGCCCAAGCTAGCTCCAAGGGGGTAATCAACTAGTTGGGTTGAGCCTTTTGCGGCAGCTTTATTGGCTGGTCTATTGATTAGCACATCAGCTAACATTTCACGGGCGTGGGCCACAGCTTTATACTCTAAGTGCCCACCACCAATCGTATCAAACTGCTGCTTTTTAGTGACTAATATTTTACTGCCTACACCTCTTGGAGATGAGCCTTGCAAAGCCACAATGCTCACCAGCGCATAGCTTTGGTTTTGCTGCTCGCATTGCCATTGGGCTTTAAGCCAAGCTTTCATGATGCGCCTCTTGTAGTTTTTTCAGCCTGTTCTTTGGCCTCTTGCAGTGCCCACAGCACACGCTCTGGTGTGGCTGGCGCATCAAGCTGAGGGTTGGCTTTTTCGCCTCCAAAAGCCCATATAGCATCGCGCAGTGCGCTCCACACCGAAATACCATGCATAAATGGCGGTTCTCCCACGGCTTTAGAATGGTAAATAGTAGCTTCATGGTTTTTGCTATTTTGTAGCAAGGCCACATTAAACTGCTTGGGTGTATCACCTACTGCAGGGATTTTATAGCTAGCACCCGCATTAGTTTGCAGGCGGCCATCTTGGCCCCACACAAGCTCTTCAGTAGTAAGCCAACCCATGCCCTGAATAAAGCCCCCTTCTACTTGGCCCAAATCAATGGCGGGGTTAATGCTTTCACCCACATCATGCAATATATCCACTTGGGACACAGTGTAAGTGCCTGTGTACGTATCTACTTCTACTTCACTTACAGAGGCGCCACAAGAATAATAGAAAAATGGCCTGCCTTTTGCTTGTTCACGATCATAATGAATTTTTGGTGTGCGATAGTAGCCTGTGGCAGACATGGAAATGCGCGCTAAATAGGCTTCTTGTGTGAGCTGTGCAAACGATATTTGATGCTTGGGCCAAGACACATTACCTTGGCTAAATTCTATATCTTGGGCATCCACTTGGTAGGTTTCTACTAGGTAATCTACTAAGCGTTGTTTAATGGTCAATGCTGCGTTGCGCGCGGCTTGGCCATTAAGGTCTGTACCACTTGAAGCCGCTGTAGGTGAGGTGTTTGGCACTTTATCGGTGCGGGTGGACGTCACTTCTATATGGGCCAAGGGCAAGCCTAGCTGCGCAGCCACTATTTGAGCAATTTTAGTATATAAACCTTGGCCCATTTCTGTGCCACCATGGCTTACTTGCACTGTGCCATCGGTGTAAATGTGCACTAATGCTCCTGCTTGATTAAGGAACATAGCGGTGAAAGAAATACCAAACTTTACTGGCGTTAAGGCTAAGCCTTTAATATAACGACCACCGCTTTTAACTGCGGCTTGATTGTGGCTGCGTATAGCTTCTCTGCGGCCCCAATAATCACTAGATTCCACTAATTCGTCAATAATTCGAGGCAAATCCACATCCGTTACCGTCTGGTGATAGGGGGTGGTATTACGCTCATCTTCACCATATAAATTGATCTGTCGTATTAACAAAGGGTCTTTGCCAAGGCTGCGTGCAATATCATCCAACATTTGTTCTGCTAGCATCATGCCTTGTGGCCCACCAAAGCCTCTAAATGCTGTATTTGAAACGGTATTTTGAAACCAACGATGGCCCGTAATAGTAGCTGCTGGAATGTAATAGGCATTATCTGTGTGAAACATCGCTCTATCGACGATGGCATCAGATAAGTCTGGACTACAGCCACATAAACCATTTAGCTGTGCATCTAGTGCCGTAATACGTCCAGTATTATCAAAACCCACTTGGGCTTGGTTTACAAAAGGGTGGCGTTTCCCTGTAAGAGCCATATCATCACTACGAGCTAAACGTAATTTAACCGCCTTTTGATTGCGCACTGAAAGCAACGCAGCAAGGCAGGCCCATTGTGCAGCTTGGGTTTCTTTACCACCAAACCCACCTCCCATGCGACGCATATCTACCACTACTTTGTGCATAGGCAGGTTTAACACCTGCGCAACCAGCTTTTGCACTTCACTAGGGTGCTGGCTAGAGCAGTGCACCAATACACCGCCATTGTCTTGTGGAATTGCCAAAGACACTTGTCCTTCAAGGTAAAAGTGCTCTTGCCCGCCTACCTTTTGGTCGATGTTAAGGGTGTTAATAGATTGCTTTAAGGCCTCTTTACTGTCGCCTTTTATAAGGCTGTGACTGGGCCGAACCTGTTTATTGCTTAACTTTGCATCTGCTAAGGTTAAGATGGGGTTTGTAGATTCAATGTCTGCTTGGCCTAATCGCGCTGCTTTACGAGCTGCATCACGTGTAGTTGCCGCTACGGCAAACAAAGGCTGGCCAAAGTAGTCTATACGCTCATCCACCAATAACGCATCACCACTGAACACTGGGCCTATGTCCGTTTGGCCCGGTATATCTTTTACAGTGATCACATCCACCACGCCCAAAGCATTAGCGACATTTGTTAAGTCTTGGCTCTTTAGTAGGCCAGACGCTACATTAGCCATACCCACATAAGCGTGTAAGCAGCCCTGAGGCGCTGCAATGTCATCGATATAAAGGGCTTTGCCAGTGAGATGCAGCTTGGCACTTTCATGGGGCGTAGCTTTACCCAACATATGTGATTTTTCAGTGGGCGCAAGGGTTACTGTTTTAGGGTTAAGTTCTGGTAATTTTCTCATGCAAAAGCCTCCTGTAAGAAACCTTGTATGAGATTAGCTGTCACCTGTTGACGATAGGCTGCACTGGCTCTCATGTCATCTATTGGCTGGTAATCTTGGGCTAGCATCGATGGCACTTGGCTCAAAATTTTGGGGGTTAATTGTTTGCCCAAAAGCTGACCTTGGGTATTGGTAGCCATTTTAGGGATAGCTGCCATGCCTCCACAGGCAATATTAATCTGGGTAATAATGTCTTGCTCTAAAGTGACACTCATCGCTACACAAGTAGCTGATATGTCATCTTCGGCGCGCTTACTTACTTTTTCTACAGATACCTGCATCGCCTTTGACGGTAAAGGTATAATAAGGCTATGAATAAATTCACCACTAGCCAAGGCATTTTGCTTATAACCTAAATAAAAATCTTTTAATGCAATAGTGCGCTGATTCATACCTTGTTGCAGCAACAACTTAGCTTCCAACACAAGCAATAGTGGTGGCGTGTCCGCAATGGGTGAGCTGTTAGCAATATTCCCCACCAAGGTCGCTCTATTACGCACTTGTCGTGAAGCAAAGCGAGCTAGTAAATGAGTCATTACAGGCAACCTTTGCCCACAAAAGGCTTCTACTTCGCTCAGGCTTACACCAGCACCTATATGCATGTGGTTATCACACACTTGTATTTGCTGGAGCTGGGCTACACCAGACACATCGATCAAGCTATCCATGGATTTAAGGCCTTGGGTAATATCTAACGCTAAATCTGTAGACCCTGCCACAAGCCTTATATTAGGTGCTGCCTCATAAGCTAAAGCAAGCTCTTCTAAGCTACTAGGTGTTTGATATGCTGGTGTCTGGATATCTTTGGAGTTTAAAGAGTCGGCGGTTTTCGCCTGCATGGTTTGCAGCTGTTTAAAACAACGGTCATACCCACCCATTAACTCAAACAGAGGGTCTTTACTTCTATCCATGGGTGCTAATTGGTCTGCTGCTAAAAGAATAGGCTGGTAACCAGTGCAGCGGCATAGGTTGCCTGATAAAGCTAACTCAACACCATGGCGGTGCTTTGTAAACGCTTCTGGACTTGATAATACACTTGGCTTTGTATTGAGCCACCATACGACCAAAGACATGACAAACCCCGGGGTGCAAAAACCACATTGGCTAGCGTGGCAATCTATCAAGGCTTGTTGCACTGGGTGTAATTGTTGCGCCTGTAAACCATCTAAGGTGATCACATGTGCGCCATCAAGGCTACCTAATAAAGCAATGCAGGCATTGACACTTTGATAGGCAATAACCCCTTGTTGAATGCGACCCACTATTACAGTGCAAGCCCCACAGTCACCTACTGCGCAGCCCTCTTTAGTGGCACTTAAGTGCGCAGACTCTCTTAACCATTGTAATAAGGTAATGTCTGCAGCTGGTTCAATTATTTGAGTCGCTGTTTGATTCAATAACACGCGCATTTGCTGTACTCTAATTAGTTAGAGTATTATCTTCTCAATAGTTGTCTATATAGTCAACTTTTCATTTGACCCAATATAATGCTTAATATACATTAGCGATAAATTACGCATCGCAAAACAGCAGCAGCTAGCAAAAAAGGCCACAACCCATGAGTACAAACATTGTTAGAGGCCCCTATAAACCAGGCCGTATAAGAGCACAAAGTAGAGATTTAATCTTACAAGCTGCTGAGGCAGAATTTGCCTGCCATGGGTTTCGTGGCGCCACCATGCAACGCATTGCTGAATCTGCAAAAGTGCCCAAAGCCAACATTCATTATTATTTTTCTAACAAACTAGGCCTTTATGGTGCGGTATTAGAAAATACTCTGAACCTATGGGACACCGTCTTTAATGAAATTTCAGACCATGATGAACCATTTGATGTACTAAGCCGTTATATAGATGCAAAAATGGATTTTTCTCGCACTCACCCTAAAGCTTCACGTTTGTTTGCCAAGGAAATGATTAGTGGTGCGCCCCACCTAAGCGCATATCTGCAACAAGATTACCGGCTATGGTTCAAGCAACGCATGGGTATTTTTGAAAGTTGGATTGCACAGGGAAAAATGGATAATGTAGACCCTGCCCACGTGATTTTTATGATCTGGGCAAGCACCCAGTATTACGCAGACTTCGAACCACAAATCCTTATAGCAACCGATACTAAGAAGTTATCGGAACAGGCCTTTCTAGAAGCTGCAGACTCTATTAAGCACATAATTCTTAAAGGCTGTGGGATACGCTAAACGCTCGTCCTTGAGCGTTTAGCGCTTTAGTGATGCAAGCTAGGTGTCTTCACCTTCTGCCACGTATTGTTGATCAAGTTTTACCAGTGGCTTTTCATGTAGCACTTGTTCAAACGATTGCAAACGCTTGTGCACAGATAACAGTTCCACAACCGTTGGCCACACATTGATCAGGTATTGGAAGGAACTACTCACTTGCCCAAATGCAGTCAAGATCTGCTGCAAAATACCAAAGGTAATAGTACCTGCAACGATGGTAGGGATGAGTATGATGTAAGCAAACAGGTTGTCTGCCTGCAAATAGAAGCTACGTGCTACGTTAAAGTACATGTAGTGAAAATAAAGCTTAAAATAATTTTTACGTACATTACCAAATAGCTCACTTAGTGTTTGTGGCTCAGCACGGTCTTCATAATCTTCGCCATAAACCAGCTCTTTACGATAAGCCGCCTCTACCCGTTGGTTTTTAAACTCTAATCCTGGTAACTTTATACCCACAAGCGCCATGAGCATCGTGCCAAATATAGACCAAAAAATGGCCGCATAAAAAAGTGGCGTAGCAATAACCCCCACCACAGGCAACTCTGTAACATATTGCGATAGCGACCAAAGCACCGGCAAAAAAGCCACCAAGGTCATAAACGCATCCACTAACGACACACCCAAACCTTCCATTATGCTAGAAAAACGCATGGTGTCTTCTTGCACTCGTTGGGCTGCACCTTCTACTGTTCTTAGCTGTGGCCACTTAGAGGCATAATAATTGTTCATAGCCGTGCGCCAGCGAAAAATATAATGGCTCACAAAAAATCGTGTCATCACAAAAACAATCACTGCCAAAAATGCGATTTGGCCAAAGATAATAATCAAATCATACAGCTGCACTGCAGTAATACTGCCAGGCTCTGACAGCGCCCCTTGAATACTATCGAAAAATGGACGCCTCCAGGTGTTAATGGCTACAGACACTTGCACAGAAAAATAGGTGCTAAACAAGATAAGCGCACTACCAAAAATAGACCATAACTGCCACTGGTGCGGATGAAGTTTCACCCATGTTAATCCAAACATCATTAAGGTGACAAAATAGTAGAGGTAAAACCAGAGAAAATCTGGGCTAATAAAGTGCCCCAAACCAAGCACAGGTTCGGCATCTTCTGCTGGTAACTCAAAGCCTATAAAAGTGCCCAACTGATCACCAAAGCCATACCAAACACCAATGCATACGCTTGCCCACACAATGAGGCTAATAAAAAACAACTTGGGACTAGGAAAAAAAGATTGGAACATAGGATTCGCCTATAAAAGATTTTAGTTATTATTTATATGCTAATTTAGCAAAGAATTTAAATATTAATTCTAATTTAGACAATTATCTTAAAAATATCTACCTATAAAAAGATATTGACATGATATTCATTGAGTGAAAAGATGCCCCTATTATTTTGGTATACCATAATACAACCGCAATTGGTCATGAATATATTGGTGAGGAGTTGTTGCTATGAAATTTTCTTTGTTTGTCCACATGGAGCGCTCAGATCCAAACAAACCCCACAAAGAGCTATTAGATGAGCTAGTAGAGCTTACACTTATGGCAGAAAAAGCGGGTTTTGAAACCGTATGGATTGGTGAGCATCACATGATGGAATTTACCATCTGCCCCAACCCACTCAATTTTATGGCTTATTTAGCACCTCTTACTAAAACGATTCGTTTAGGTTTGGGCACTATTGTGGCGCCATTTTGGAACCCTGTTCGCCTTGCTAGTGAAACAGCGCTTGTGGATATGATGAGCAATGGCCGACTTGATTTTGGTATTGCCCGTGGTGCCTATCAATCTGAATTTGACCGCATGACTGACAACATGGCAGCCAAAGATGGCGGCGGGCCTTTGCGGGAGATGATTCCTGCATTACAAAAACTGTGGACCGGTGACTACGCCCACGATGGGGAACATTACTCTTTTCCTACCTCTACTGCTGTGCCTAGTGTTACCCAAAAGCCTTTTCCACCTATGTGGGTCGCTGCTAGAGAACAAGAGTCTCACGACTATGCTTTAAAGAGTGATTGCAATGTAATGATCACACCACTTATTGCGGGTGATCAAAGCATTGAACTGGCTTGTGAGCGTTTCAAACAAGCCTGTGTTAACCACCCCGAAAAACCAGCACCTCAATTACTTGCCCTGCGCCACACTTGGGTGCACGAAGAAGGTGAAGATTGGCGCAAAGGTGCGCAAGCCCTGCGTGATTGGTATGGGTATTTTTATGCATGGTTCAAAAATGATCAAGAGCCTGTCAACGGATTTGTAAAACCACTCACCGATGCACAAATGAATGAAATGCCAGGCTTTGGTTTGGATGATTTACATAAAAACCTGCTTATAGGCACGCCAAAAGAAGTCACTAAGCGTATTAAACACTATGAATCTTTGGGTGTGACACAATTTAGTTTTTGGAGTGATAACGGCCTACCCCATGCACAAAAGAAAAAGTCGCTCCAATTGTTTATCGATCAAGTGATGCCCAACTTTAACTAAGTAGTTAAGCCTTATCACTTGAAACCAAGACATATTAATACATTATTAATAGGAAAAAGCATGCATTTTGAAGTTCGTAAAGTAGTTACCTCCATAGAAGAGATTCGTATTGAAGGCGGTAAAGCTGCTGCTACTCCCATTAAAATGGTGGGTGTGGCCTATATTATTAAAAACCCATGGGCAGGCCAAGGATTTGTAGAGAACCTTCGCCCACAAATCACTGCAGGTTGCTCGCAGCTAGGTGAAGAAATGGTAGCGGCTGTACTGTCTCATTTCCCTAGTGGCGATGCTATTGAAGCTTATGGTAAAGCTGCTGTTATTGGGCTAAATGGCGAAATCGAGCACGCCTCTGGCATTATCCATACCTTGCGTTTTGGCAACCACTACCGAGATGCAGTCAATGCAAAAAGCTTTTTAAGCTTTACCAATAAACGTGGCCCAGCTGGCACTTCTATTCAAGTGCCTATGATGCATAAAGATGACGCTGGGTTTCGCTCCCATTACATCACTTTAGAAATGCACATTGAAGATGCTCCAGCAGCTGATGAGATCATTGTAGTGTTAGGTGGATCTGATGGTGGCCGAGCGCACCCACGTATCGGTAACCGTTATATGGATATGGAAGAAATTGCTGCAGAAAAAGCAGACGCACAAGCCTAATCTTAATGAAACTTTTCTGCCCATATGGCACTCATTATCAAAGCTTTGGTGAGAGACAGTCTGATAGCCCCACACTGGTATTTATTCATGGTGTGGGTTTAGATTTAAGCCTATGGGAGCGCCAAGTTAACGCCTTTAAAAGCACCCATCAAGTGATCACCTATGACATGATGGGCCACGGTTTAAGCCTAAATGCTCCGGCAAACATTACACTTGAGACGCTTGCCCAACAGCTACATAGACTTATTGAACATTTACAGCTTGAAAAAATAACTTTAGTTGGTTTTTCGTTAGGCGGTCTGGTCGCCCGTGTTTTCGCCATTAAATACCCCCAAAAACTGCATAGCCTAAGCATAATGAACAGCGTATTTGATCGTAGCGAAGACTTACGCCAAGGCATATTAAACCGGGTAAATGAAGTTGATAAGAGTGGCCCTAGTGCTAATATAGATCAGGCCCTAGCCCGATGGTTTAGCCGCAACTATACTCAAGAAAACCCACATTACATCGCTCAATTAAAAGCTAAAGTATTGGCTAATCATAGTGCAAGTTATCGCCTTTGTTATCGCTTGTTTGGTGAGGGTGATAATGTAATGAAAGATCACTTAAGTGGCATTCACTGCCCTACTTTAGTGACCACTGGCGAGCTAGATCCAGGCTCAACTCCCGCTATGAGCTATGCCTTAGCGGCAAAACTGCCTTTTGCAACCGTGTCTATTTTACCTAATGCTAGGCACATGATGCCTGTTGAAAATGCACATGAAGTCAATCAGCTATTACACCAATTTTTTCGCATTCATTCATGATCTATTAGTGAGTGCTGTAACAAAAGGAGCACGCTATGGCACTTAGCCAATATCAGCTATTTATTAACGGCCAATGGGTAGATGCAAAAGACGGTGGTCGTTTTGACAGCTTAAACCCGGCCAATGCACAGCCATGGGCTAGCTTTTCTCACGCCCAAGAAGCAGATGTGGATGCTGCGGTACAAGCCGCCCAAAATGCATTTGAAGATTCAAGCTGGCGCAACCTACATGCCACAGCTAGGGGCAAATTGTTACGAAAATTAGGCGACTTAATCGCTGCCAATAAAGAGCACTTGGCACAATTAGAAACCAACGATAACGGCAAACTGATTCGTGAAACAATGGGCCAAATTGGCTACATGCCAGAATTTTTCTATTACTACGCAGGCCAAGCTGACAAGCTTGAAGGCCAAACGTTACCTTTAGACAAAGCGGACATGTTTGCCTACACCACTCACGAGCCTTTGGGCGTAGTGGCAGCAATTATTCCTTGGAACTCGCCCATGTATTTAACCGCGGTAAAACTTGCTCCAGCATTAGCTGCTGGCAATACCGTGGTGCTTAAACCTTCTGAACATGCCAGCGCCACTATAGTGGAACTAATGCATTTAGTTAAAGAAGCAGGCTTTCCAGATGGAGTTGTCAACGTAGTGACAGGGTTTGGCGCCGACACTGGGGCGGCGTTAACTAAACACCCACTAGTGCGACGTATTGCTTTTACTGGAGGTGGCGCTGGTGCTAAAGCTGTGGTTAAAAATAGTGCGCAAAACCTAGCCCAAATAAGTCTAGAGCTTGGTGGCAAGTCACCTAACATTATCTTTGCAGACGCTAATATTAGCAGTGCTGTAAATGGTGTAGTGGCAGGTATTTTTGCCGCTAGTGGCCAAAGCTGTGTCGCTGGAAGCCGTTTATTGGTGCAAGACAGCGTGTATGACGAATTTTTAGCAGCCCTAAAATCACGTGTTGAACGCATTATTATTGGTGAGCCTATGAATGCCAAGTCTGAGATGGGCCCTATGGCTACTCAAGCTCAACTGGCTTTGGTGGAGCGTATGGTTGCACAAGCACTGGAGCAAGGCGCAACACTTGTGCATGGTGGCAAGCGCGTTTTACCCTCTAATAACATTCACAGTAATGGCTGGTATTACCATCCTACTATCTTGGCAGTAGACAATAACCAGTGCAGCATCATGCAAGATGAAGTATTTGGCCCTGTGGCCAGTATCATGCGCTTTACAGATGAAGCCCATGCTTTAGCTTTAGCCAACGATAGCCAATTTGGCTTAGCTGCTGGCATTTGGACCCGTGATAATGGTCGCGTGCACCGCATGAGCAAAGCCGTGCAAGCTGGCATTATCTGGGTGAACACCTACCGTGCCGTTTCGCCCATGGGCGCCATTGGCGGCTTTAAAGCCAGTGGCTATGGTAGAGAAAGTGGCATTGATGCAGTAAAAGATTACACCCAACTAAAAACCGTTTGGATCAATACCTCAAGCGAGCCTATGGCCGACCCCTTTGTAATGCGCTAATACTCTAAAAATGTTTAATATTATGAACGTTTTGATATAAAATTAAATACAACTAGCACACCCAACACCGTGCAATGACTAATAATAGGATTCATACCATGCAACTGAACAACCCCGCACTTTTTCGCCAACAAGCTTATATTAATGGCACTTGGTTAGATGCCGACTCAAAAGCCACTATGGAAGTGACTAATCCTGCCAATGGTGAAGTGATTGGAAGCATACCTGACTTAACTGGAGTAGAAACTGCTCGCGCTATTGAAGCAGCTAGAGTGGCTATGATTAGTTGGCGCAAACAAACAGCCAAACAGCGCGCTGCCATCATGCGTGTTTGGTTTGACCTTATCATGGCCAACCAAGATGACCTTGGTAAAATAATGACTTTAGAACAAGGCAAGCCCTTAGCCGAAGCTAAAGGCGAAATTGGTTACGCTGCAAGTTTTATTGATTGGTTTGCCGAAGAAGGCAAGCGCATTTATGGTGATATTATTCCTACCCATAAAGCTGATGCTCGCATTGTGGTGACTAAAGAGCCCATTGGAGTAGTGGCTGCTATTACACCTTGGAACTTTCCAACGGCAATGATTACCCGCAAGTGTGGCCCTGCATTAGCAGCTGGCTGTGGGTTTGTAGTGCGCCCAGCATCAGAAACGCCTTTTTCAGCCCTTGCACTGGCTGTATTGGCAGAAGAAGCGGGTATTCCAGCTGGATTATTTAACGTGATTACAGGGCAATCTCGCCCCATTGGCGCAGAGCTTACTAGCAACCCTACTGTACGTAAGCTTACCTTTACCGGCTCTACGCCTGTAGGCAAGCTACTGATGCAACAATGCGCACCTACTTTGAAGAAGGTCTCTTTGGAGCTAGGTGGCAACGCACCGTTTATCGTGTTTGATGATGCTGACCTTGATTCTGCTGTCGCAGGCGCTGTGGCTGGTAAGTATCGAAATGCAGGCCAAACCTGCGTGTGTGTGAACCGATTTATTGTGCAAGAAGGTGTGTATGACGCTTTTGTTGCTAAGTTTGCAGAGAAGGTGGCTCAGCTTCAAGTGGGTAACGGCATGGATGAAGGCGTCACTCAAGGGCCAATGATTAACCAAGGCGCTATTGATAAAGTAAAAGATCACATTGAAGATGCTTTAAGTAAAGGTGGCAAGCTTATATGTGGCGGCCAAAGCCACACACTTGGCGGCAGTTTCTTCACCCCTACAATTATAGGCAATGCCACTACCGACATGAAAATGGCCACAGAAGAAACCTTTGGCCCAGTAGCACCTATCTTTAAATTTAAGGATGAAGCGCAAGCCATTGCTATGGCTAATGATACCGAATTTGGTTTAGCTGCTTATTTTTACACCCGTGATATTGGCCGTGTTTGGCGTGTTGGCGAAGGCTTAGAGTATGGCATGGTAGGTATCAACGAAGGCATTATCTCCACAGAAGTTGCACCTTTTGGTGGCGTAAAAGAGTCTGGAATGGGTCGTGAAGGGTCTCATTATGGTATTGAAGACTTCCTTGAAATCAAATATATGTTAATGGGTGGTTTGTAATTAACCCCAACCTTACACAAGGACACACTTATGTCAGATTCTAAACCTCATTCTGAAAAAAATAGATCAGAAAAATTTGAAGCGGGCCTAAAAACCCGCAAGGCAGTGCTTGGCGATGCTTATGTAGATGCATCCATTGCAGCAGCAGACGACTTCACATGGCCGTTACAAGAGCTAGTTACAGAGTATTGCTGGGACAGCATTTGGAACCGTGATGGGCTACCCCACAAAACCCGAAGCTTAGTAAATTTAGGCATGATCACTGCTTTAAACCGCCCTCATGAGCTCAAACTGCACATTCGTGGCGCCTTTAATAATGGCTGCACTAAAGAAGAAATACGAGAAGTGTTGTTACAAAGTGCTATTTATTGCGGTGTGCCTGCATCTATCGACGCCTTTCGTTGTGCTAAAGAAGTGTTAGCAGAAATGGCTGCGGAATCTTAATCTATGCCCAACCAACTTGCAGACCTTAAAGTCACTCGCAACACTATTACGTTGCGTCAGATGGTTTTGGATAAACTGCGCGATGCTATTATTAGCACCCAACTAAAGCCAGGCCAACGGTTGGTAGAAAGAGAATTGTGCGAAGCTTTAGATGTAAGCCGCACGTCTGTGCGTGAAGCCCTAAGGCATTTAGAATCAGAAGGTTTGGTGCAATTTGCAGGCCAACGTGGCCCAAGTGTGAGCGTACTTAACACGCAGGATGTAAAAAATATTTACGAACTGCGTGCAGCACTGGAGGGTTTGGCTGGACAGCTATTTTGTGAACGCGCTAGTGATGAACAAATTAGCGCCCTACAAGACACCACAGATGCATTAAAAAAGGCCTTTGATCAATCTGAAGTAGAGCAAATATTAGCCTGCACTAAAGCCTTTTATGATCAGTTACTTGAAGGCAGCGCTAATGCTGAACTTGATGCCAGCCTTAACCGCCTTTTGGCTCGTATTATGGTATTACGCGCTGGCACTATTAACCAAGCAGGACGCTGGAAGCACAGCCTTTTAGAGATGCAAACTATCATGCAAGCGATCACCATACGTGACAGTGAAGCTGCTAGAAAAGCCTGCATTCACCATGTTCACGAAGCTTGTGCTATCGCTCTTAAACTTAACAGCTAAGTTTTAAACTAAACAAACTGAACAATGCTTGTGTGTGGGTCTCGGCTTTGTTTGGCTTGGTTTAGTTGTTCTAAGTAATACGCCCAATGTTTTTGATGATTAACACTAAGATCATACAAGTAATCCCAGGTGTATAAGCCAGAATCATGGCCATCATCAAATTCAAGCTTTAAAGCGTAATAACCCACACCTTCTAAGCCCGTTAGCTTAACTCGGCTTTTTCCTACCTGCAGCACAGCTTGATCTGGGCTATGCCCTCGCACTTCTGCACTAGGTGAAGAAATACGTAGGTATTCAGCAGATAAGGTGTAGCTTACCTCTTGTGTTGCTCCAGCTTCTAAATAGCTAAGTTCTAACGTGTTGCTTTTTTTATGAAGCTTAATCTTAGTAGGGTTCACGGCATAAATCTCGGTTAGCGTTTGCGGCGTATTAAGTCGCGAATAATAAAACGGTTGGGATCTAATCCCCAAGCCACACATTGTGCCACAGGCAGGCTTTGGTTAGCCATCTGACAAGCTAATATTTGCGCACTTAAAGGGCCGCTAACAAAACCTTTAGAGCCATGGCCTGCATTTATGTATAGCCCGGGTAGGTAAGGCATGTCTTGAATAAATTTATAATTAGCATCTTGGCGTAATTTGGCAAAGGCCCCAATCACCGCAGCCTCATCAGCTAGCTGCCCTACAATAGGCAGGTAGTCAGGAGTTACTGCTCGAAAGCCCACCCAGCCGCCTACAACATCCCCTACATCCAATGTTTTTTGATTAGGCAATACATCACTTAGGCGCCCTAAATTATCAATATGGTCTTTGTCTGACAACTGCGTATCAAGCGTGTGTAGGTTATAGCTTGCCCCCACTGATAAAATGCCTTGCTGGCTAGGGGTTACGTAGCCTTGCCCACATACCACAAGCGCTGGGCTTTGTTGTGTGTCTACATAGCTTACTTGACCACGAATAGCCTTTAATGCAAGGTTTTGCTGCACCAACAGATTTTTGGCACTATTTGCATTGGCAATAACTACCGCATCAAACTCATATTCGCCATCATAGGCCCCGCTTAAACTTAACTTCCAGCCCTGCTTCGCCGTTTGTTGCATACTAAGCACAGTGGTATTAAGCCATAGATCTGCACCACTTCTTGTGTACAAAGCTTCACACCAATGCTTAGGTGATACCCATCCACTGTTGGGGAAATATAAGCCCCCTGCACTGACAGGTTGTTTGGCTAACTGCTGAGCTTGGGTTTGGCTCAACCATTGCAACCAAGATGATGGATACTCGCGTTTGAGCACGGCTTGCATCTGTATGGCTTGTTTATCATTAGTGGCTACCTGCATTAAGCCACAAGCTTGCCAGTGCTTGCTACTTAAATGCCGTTTTAGTGCCGCCATAGTGTGCTGCAAACCTTGCTGGTGAAACTGTCCAGCTATGGTGGCACTATCTGGCAGTTTAGCGTAGAGCATGCCTTGGCGGTTGCCTGAAGCTCCGCTAGCAAGCTCAGGGCCCCTTTCAATCAAGGTGACATCAAAACCACGCTCAGATAAGCTCAAGGCAGTGGCCGTGCCACAGATACCTGCGCCTATGATGGCTACCTTGCTCTTGTGAGCAAGGCCTGAATGTGGCCGCTGCCATGGTGGGATATAAGCTTTCTTGTTAACTTCATCTGCAGCCGCTATAGGGTCTATAGCATCAAGACAGACATCAAACTCACCACAAATTTGTGCTAATGCTTGGGTAGGCTCTGCATAAACTAAGGTTAATTTTACCTTGCCAAAATCAAGCTGATGGAAGCCTTTTATAAGCTCTGGGTACTGCTCCTGAAACTGCACACTCAACGCATTTAATTGGGGTAAGCTTTGGTGCAAAACCTTAACATCTGCCAAACAAAGTGGCTGCTCGCAAACGGCTACATAATTTAACAAAGAAGTATGGTGGCCAGTGTCTCTAGACTCCAGCCAAAGTTTCCAAATGATTAAAAAATCTAAACCTACACCAAAATTAGCATCCAACACGCTCATTGTTGAGGTGACAGGTTTCGACTTTAAGGCTTCATAATCAAAAAAATTTGCCGCTAGCTCTTGATGTCGCTGGTCTAACTGAAGAGGTGTTTTTTGTAATTTGGCGATTAAAGCCGCTGCAACCTTGGGGGTTACAGCTAAGCTTTGAGGGTCTGAAAAGGCCTTATGGGTGTGGCTAGCTTTCATACCTTTAATTGATACCTAACGCTTTTGAGCTGAATTAAGATAAATCGTTTTTGATGGCCAATCACGATGCCCGCCTTTGTTCATGGTGGGTACTTTGGCGATACGATCAATTACATCCATGCCTTCTACTACTTTTCCAAACACTGCATAGCCATCACTGGAGCTACTTTTATCTAAAAATAGATTGTCTTTTAGGTTAATAAAAAACTGCGCGGTAGCACTGTTGGGGTTAGAGGTTCTAGCCATAGCAATAGTGCCCCGAAGGTTAGACAAGCCATTAGCAGCTTCATTAACAATAGGAGCGATAGTGCCAGATTTGTCTTTTTCATTTGCGCCAAAGCCACCACCTTGAACCATAAATCCTGGAATGACCCGATGAAAAATAGTGCTGTTATAATAACCACTATTTACATAGTGTAAAAAGTTGTCTGTGCTAACAGGTGCAGCCGTTGCATCTAACTCAACAACGATGTCGCCAAGGCTTGTTGCCAATGTAATTTGTGGGTTTTGTGCCCACACAGAAAAGCTTAAACTTAGAGCAGCTATTGCTATAACTGTGGATTTCTTTAACACGCTAAAAAACTTTTTCATGGGTTTACTCTTGTGTTGGAAAGACTTGTTTAAATGGTTTAACTTTTACTTCAGCATAAACACCGGCAGCGACGTATGGATCTTGGTCGGCCCATGCTTGAGCAGCGGCAAGATCAGCAAAATCAGCCACTACCAAACTACCTGTAAAACCTTCTTCTTGGGTGTGTGGATGAGGCCCTGCTAGTGTTAAACGTTGCTGTGTATCTAGGGCTTTAAGACGCTCTAAATGGGCAGGCCTTGCTGCCATACGCTGCGCTAAACTGTTTTGTACATCTTGGGAAATAATAGCAAATAACATTTTTTAGTCCTCTTTTTCCATATCTTTGGGCATAAAGCGCGACATATATAGGCCTTGAGCAATAATAAATACAAAAGTAAGGCCCAACATACCAAAGAGTTTGAAATCAACCCAAGTGGATTCACTGTAATTAAAGGCTACGTATAAATTGATGCCTCCCATAGCGGCAAAAAATACGACCCACGCCACATTAAGTTTGCGCCACACTTGACTAGGCAACTCCACACTTTTACCCATCAGCCGCTGGACGATAGGCTTTTGACCAATAAACTGACTGCCCAAAAAAGCCAAACTAAATAACCAGTTTACAATGGTAGGCTTCCACTTAATAAACTGACCATCTTGCAAAGCCACTGTAAGGCCACCTAATACCACTACCAATACTAGGGTAACAAGCTGCATTTTTTCCACTTTTTTGGTGGTAAACCAAGTGTAAGCCATTTGTAACATGGTCGCTGGAATCAATACGGCAGTAGCTAGAATCAAATCATCAGTTAATTTATAGACGATAAAAAAGATGACAATGGGTAAAAAATCAATGAGCATTTTCATATATCAAAGGACTCTTTATTCTACTTAAGTTTGGTAACTTATAAGCCAAAGTGTATAGAATGTTAGGTTAATTAAGCTGGATCATTGTACCATGCAGTAATACCCAGTTCCCACGTTACATAGCTTATAACTTATGACAATACATACATTTAATTGCATTGACGCACACACCTGCGGTAACCCTGTGCGCTTAGTTGCTAAAGGTGGCCCAAAGCTTGTGGGTAATACTATGAGCGATAAACGCCAAGATTTTTTACAACACCACGACTGGGTTCGCACTGCACTGATGTTTGAACCTCGTGGCCACGCCATGATGTCTGGCTCTATATTGTATAAACCTACTAATCCAAACCACGATGGGGCTATCTTATTTATAGAGACAAGTGGTTGTTTGCCTATGTGTGGCCACGGCACTATAGGCACCGTAACTATTGCATTAGAAGAAGGCCTATGGACACCAAAAGTTAAAGGTCAGCTGACTTTAGAAGTGCCTGCAGGGGCGATAAAAATTGAATACCAACAAGATGAAGATGGCTTAGTAACCGACGTGCGACTATTTAATGTAGCCAGCTATTTGGCCTATGAAGGCTTAGTGATCAACTGCTCTGAATTAGGTGAATTAGTCATAGATGTCGCTTATGGCGGCAACTATTACGCTATTATTGAACCACAAAAAAACTTTGCAGGCCTAGAGCATTTTTCTGCCGCGCAAGTGCTTAAGTTTAGCCCACTGGTAAGAGAGGCCATCAATAAAATAGCGACTTGCGTGCACCCAGAAGATGCAAGTGTAAATGGCATCAGCCATGTAATGTGGACAGGCAAACCCAAAAAACCAGATTCTAGCGCATCTAACGCAGTGTTTTATGGCAGTGGCGCTATAGACCGATCCCCTTGTGGCACTGGCACCAGCGCACGGATGGCACAGCTGCATGCCAAAGGTTTACTACAACAAGGTGAGGCATTTATTCACGAAAGCATTATTGGTAGCCAATTTATTGGTAAGGTGGAATCTACCACTACCATTGGTTCTGGCTTAGGCGAAAATAAAATTACTGGCATTATGCCAAGCATACAAGGCTGGGCCAAAGTTACTGGTTATAACACCATTATCGTAGATTCCAAGGACCCATACGCCCACGGATTTGAAGTTAACTAGGAAACAAGATGACTGATTTAGCAACACTTTCAGCGCAATACACTCAAAGTACCGAAATTAAAGTGAAGTGGGGCGAAATGGATGCCTTTCAACACCTTAATAATACCGTTTATATACGTTACATCGAAGATGGCCGCATAGACCTTCTAGAAAAACTAGGCATGAGCGACGACATGAAAGCCACTAACATAGGCCCTGTACTGGCCTCTATACAGTGTGATTATCTAGCCCCTGTCACTTACCCAGACACCCTCATAGTATTTAGTAATGCCAAACAAACAGGACCAAAAAAAGTAGAGTTTGAACATAAAATATGGAGCAAGCAACAAAATTGCTTAGTGGCACAAGGCACT